>Ga0247835_1003262_pt1 | contig 15612 bp, 14 predicted proteins | sample LaCtaG_3_FD_189912 | JGI IMG/M metagenome (GOLD analysis project Ga0247835, IMG submission 189912) | Freshwater microbial communities from meromictic Lake La Cruz, Castile-La Mancha, Spain - LaCruzMarch2015_13.5m | ecosystem: Environmental > Aquatic > Freshwater > Lake | place: Spain: Castile-La... | reverse complement strand
AGATTCCTGTATTTCTTTTCGGATTGCAGGCGTGGTCTTGGCGTTAGAATGCAATATATTTCCCATAAATTTGTCTCCTTTATCTCTTTATAGCATAAACCATGAGAATTTGGAACTAAACAGTTAATGCACTAACCAGCGAATTTTTTAATAGTAATTCATCTTTAGAATTACTATTAAAACCGCCTTCGTAAATGTCGGTTTTACGCCGCAAAGCGGGCGGACAATCTTTTTATTTTTTACAAATAAAAAGGATAAATACTATATAAGAGTAATCAAAGACTGCATCGGTCTGGCACCGATATGTTGAATAATATGAGATGCACATTTTGTTGCCAACTCACCCGATTTTTGCAAATCCCAACCTTGGGCAAATCCGTGCAAGAATCCTGCTGCATAAAGATCGCCTGCACCGGTGCTATCGACGACTTTCAAATCTTTACCGGCCGGAATTTCAATAGTTTGATCATTTGTAACAATAACCGATCCGTTTTCACTTCTGGTTAAAGCAATTACAGGGCATTTGCCACGGATTTTTTCACGTGCATCGGCAAAATCTTCACTCTCTACTAAAGCAAAAAGTTCTTTCTCATTGGCAAAAAGAATATCTATTTGCGGTAATAATTCGAGGAATTCATCACGATGTCTTTCAACACAAAACAGGTCGGAAAGCGAGAATGCAACTTTGCGATTATGGGCTTTTGCAACTTGTAATGCTTTGCGGATTGCCGATTTTGCATTGGGTTGATCCCACAAATAACCCTCAACGTAAGTTATTTTAGAATGTCCGATTATGGCATCGTTAATATCATCTTCGCTTACTTCTGCACATGCTCCGATGTAAGTATTCATCGTGCGTTGAGCATCGGGAGTCACAAAAATATAGCATCTTGCAGTTGCCTTGCCGTCGCTTGAAGCAGGGGTATCGAAATGTACCCCGACTGCACGCATATCGTGACGGAATATCTCACCGAGAGTATCTTGCTTAACCTTGCCGATAAATGCCGGCATGCCTCCCAAAGACGCAATTCCCGCCATAGTATTGGCAACCGAGCCGCCCGAACATTCGGTAGCATTACCCATATATGAGTAAAGATACTCGGCACGCTCTTCGTCGATCAACATCATACCGCCTTTTATGAGTCCTTGCTCGGCAATAAAACTATCTTCGGTGGTAGCAAGTACGTCGACTATAGCATTGCCGATACCGCAAACGTCATAAATGGTAGATGTCATATCGATTACTTCTTTTTATCGTCTTTTTCAACTGCACGGCTTTCAACGATTTCGTCGATCAAGCCAAATTCTTTGGCAGTTTCGGCCGACATAAAATTGTCACGATCCATTGCTTTTTCAATCGCAGAGAGTTTTTGCCCGGTATGTTTGACGTAAATTTCGTTCAAACGCATACGCAAAGACAAGATTTCTTTGGCATGAATTTCGATGTCGGAAGCCTGACCTTGGAATCCACCCGAAGGTTGGTGAATCATGATGCGTGAGTTAGGAGTTGCATAACGTTTACCGGTAGCACCTGCAGTAAGCAAAAGTGAACCCATAGAAGCGGCTTGACCGATGCAAAGGGTTGAAACTTTAGGCTTAATATATTGCATTGTATCGTAAATCGAAAGACCTGCGGTAACTACGCCGCCCGGAGAATTGATATACATCGAAATTTCTTTATCGGGATTTTCTGATTCCAAAAACAAAAGCTGTGCGACAATCAAAGATGCCATACCGTCATGCACTTGACCGGTGAGAAAGATGATTCTTTCTTTAAGCAAGCGTGAGAAAATATCGTAAGCACGTTCACCACGGCTACTTTGCTCAACCACCATCGGAACCAAGTCCATATGCGGTTCGATTCCCATAGTTTGCATAGAATTTATAGCATTTTTGATGTCATACATAATTTTGCCCTTATTGTTTTTATTATTAAGCCGCTTTTGCAGATTGAGCTTCGTCTTCTTCTTGCTTCATCAACTCTTCGCTACTTACTTTTTGTTCGGTTAATTTGGCTTTTGAAAGAATGAAGTCAAAAGATTTTTCTTCTAATATAGGCCCGTTGAATCTTTGCAATTCTTGCGGGTGTTTGCGGTAATATTCAAAGATAATTTTTTCTTGTCCGGGATATTGCTTTGCTTCCTGCATAATTGCATTCGACAATTCTTGTTGTGTTATCAACAATTTATTTTGAACCGCAACCTCGGAAAGGATCAAGCCCAATTTAACCCGGCGTTCGGAAATTTTGCGATATTCTTCACGCAATTGTTCGTCGGTTTTGCCTTCTAAATCTTCACCGGCTTTTTTAGCTTCTTCGATTTGTTGCCAGATGGTGTTAAATTCATAATCAACCATGCTTTGCGGCAATTCGAAATTATATTCTTTGTCCAACAAATCAAACAATTCTTTTTTCATTTTGTTTTTAGCATATGATTGATAATCATTGCTAAATTGAGCTTCAATTGCTTTTCTGATTGCAGCCAAATCTTCAAAACCGAATTTTTGTGCCAATTCGTCGTTGATTTCTTGTGGAGCGGCATTCAAAACTTCATGAACATCAACTTCAAATTCGGCAGGTTTGCCTTGCAAATCTGCTTTATGATAATTTTCCGGGAAGTTGACTTTTACGGTTATTTTATCACCTTCTTTGCTTCCCACCAATTGGTCTTCAAAACCTGCGATAAAGCTACCGCTGCCGAGAACCAAACCGAAGCCTTTTGAGGCACCGCCGTCAAACGCAACTCCGTCGATACGACCGAGGAAATCAATCGTCAATTTGTCACCGTTTTTGGCAACTGCACCTGCTTCTGCACGGGCATAATCTTTTGAATTTGCGGCAAAACGCTCAATTGCTTTTTCGATTTCTGCAGGCTCTACTTCGCATACCGGTTTTACCAAAGCGACTTTTTCAAAATCAAATTCAGGCAATTGGGGAAGAACTTCAAGTTCCATTTTATATTCTAAATCAGAGCCTTCGTTATAAGAAGTGATTTCGATTTTCGGAGGCAATGCAGGACGCAAATTATTGTTGCTGACTACTTCACCCGAAGTTTCGTTGATAACTTTTTCCAATATTTCACCGGTAACTTCTTTGCCGAAACGTTGTTTGAGCAATTTCAAAGGCACGTGACCGGGACGGAAACCCGACATTTTCATTTGTCCTGCCATTGAACGCAAGCGTTCTTCGGTTTTGCTTTCGATTAAGCTTGCTTCCAACTTAACTTGATATTCACGTTTCAAACCTTCGTTTTTTGTCTCTGTAACTTGCATTGATAACACCTTATATTGCATAATTTAATGGATTTAGGCTCGCAAATAACCACAATTTGCGATCAAGAGCAAGCCTAAAAATAACCGATTATCGGCTTTATATCAATGATCGCCCCAGGTTTTGCGGACAAAGTTATGTTCGGCTTCGATAACCCGCACGGTTCCGGTACGTGAACGCATGATTATCGAATGCGTATATGCACCGCCCGGGAATCTTCTCACACCTTTGAGCATCGAGCCGTCGGTAACACCGGTTGCGGCAAACATAACATCTTCGCCGCTCGCCAAATCCATCAAAGTATATTTACGGTTAAGATCGGTGATGCCCATACGGGTTGCACGGGATTTTTCATCTTCTTCATTGAAAAGCAAACGCCCTTGGAACTGTCCGCCGATGCAACGTAGTGCTGCAGCTGCCAACACGCCCTCGGGAGCTCCGCCGATTCCCATATAAAGATCAATTCCGGTATTTGCCCGTGAAGTGGCGATTACGCCTGCAACGTCACCGTCGGTTATGAGCTGGATTCTCGCTCCGGTCTCACGCACTTTGGCGATGATTTCGGCATGACGGGTACGGTCTAATATGCAAACCACCAAGTCGGAAATCTCACATTTTTTGGCTTGGGCGAGCTGCTTGAGGTTGGTTGCAGGGCTGTTGTCCAAATCGATAACGCCTTCAGGCAAACCGCCGCCGACTGCGATTTTGCTCATATAAACGTCGGGAGCATGCAAGAAGCCGTTTTTCTCTGCCATTGCGACCACTGCAAGCGAGTTTGGCCCGCCGGTTGCACAAAGTGTAGTGCCTTCGAGCGGATCAAGTGCAATATCAACTTTGGGGCCGCTGCCGGTTCCGACTTTTTCGCCGATATAAAGCATCGGGGCTTTGTCACGCTCGCCTTCACCGATTACGACCGTACCGTCGATAGTCAAGCCGTTAAGAGCTTGACGCATCGCATTAACCGCAACTTGATCGGCTGCTTTTTCATCTCCGCAGCCCATCAAACGTGATGCCGCCAAAGCCGCAGCCTCGGTTACACGCACCGCCTCAAGGGCAAAATTACGATCCATAGTAAAATCTTCCGAATATTTTTCCGTCATAAATCTTCAATCCTTATCATGTTTGGTTTATCGATTACCGAATCCAGAGCCTCAATTGCCTTAAGGGCTTTTTGCATTGCGGATTCAGTTGTTTTATGGGTGGTGATTACGACCTGCACTGCCTCTTCGGGATTATGCGAATTTTGTAGGAAGGAATTTAGCGAAATATCGTAATCTGCAAAAATTGCGGTAACTGCAGCGAGAACGCCGGATTTATCGACTACCGATAATCTGATATAATAAGAGGTTACGAGATTATCGATCGCTGCAACTCCGATATTTTTAATCGCAGAAACGGGAATGGCGAAAGGCTTATAAATCGCACCTCTTGCAATATCTATAATGTCTCCGACTACTGAAGATGCAGTTGCACCTTCACCGGCTCCCAAGCCTTCGATAGTGATGCGTCCGACTGCACTGCCTTCAACAATTATTCCGTTATAAGCTCCGGCAACTTTACCGATTGTCGAATTTTTTGAGATCATCGCCGGGTGAACACGTTGCAAAATTCCGTTCTCGGTATAGGTGGAAATGCCGAGTAATTTAATTGCGTAACCGAGTTCGTCGGCAAAGTTGATGTCACGGATAGTGATGTTTGTAATGCCTTCGATATGAATATTTTGCGTATTAAGCGGGCAGGAATAAGCCAAACTAGTAAGAATTGCGAGTTTATGGGCGGTGTCTATGCCTTCAATATCAAAGGTCGGGTCGGCCTCGGCATAACCGATTTTTTGTGCCTCCGCCAAAGCATCGGCAAAATCTTTATGCTCGTTTTGCATCGAAGTGAGAATAAAATTGCAAGTTCCGTTTAATATTCCTGCAATATTGCTGAATTTATTTGCCGCCAAACCTTCTCGAATGGTTTTAATAATCGGGATTCCGCCGGCAACCGCAGCTTCATAAGCGATTGTTACTTGATGTTTTTCGGCAAGCTCGGCAAGTTCAATTCCGTGTTTGGCAATCAACGCTTTATTGGCGGTTACTACATGCTTACCTGCTTGAATTGCAGCAAAAACCAATTCCTTGGCGATGCCGTCCGCTCCGCCGATCAGCTCGACGATTACGTCAACATCTAAGCTCGGCAGATCCAAAGGAGAATCAACCCAAGTCACTCCCGAGAGATCAAAATCTCGTGCTTTTGCCTTATTGCGAGCGGAAACTGCTACTATTTGCAAATTGCGTCCTGCACGCTCGGCAAGCATATCCGCATTTTGCAGCAAAATTTTTACCGCACCGCCGCCGACCGTACCGAGTCCGGCAATTGCTATTTTTAGATTATTTTTCATCTAAAATTGCCTACTTGAAATTTTGCTTTGTTGCAAATGCTTTTGTAAATATGTAAACATTCTTTAATTAAAAAAGTGAGCCTATATAAAAAATGTCCGATAAAAATGCGTTTGCCAAATCGATTGAATCAACCGTGCGTGCAATATCGGGCAGGGCAGGGGTCATCGTAAATTTTCGCAGCAATCAAGCTTTGCCGCAATTAAACGATAGTGAAATTATAGCCGTTGCATCGCCTGCCAATGCAATTGCCAAGAAAGATATTGCCTTAATCAGGGGTGAAACCGATTTGGCTGCTTTGTCTTTGCGTTATCATAATCCTTTGATTCACGACAAAAATCGTCCGAGTTCAAGCGATGCGATCGATATATTCGATGCTTTGGAGAGAACCAGAATCGAAGCAATCGGCTCTCATAAATGGCAGGGTGTGAGAACAAATCTAATCAAACGCAGTGAAAATAAACTCGGCAAAGAAATGTTGTCGCTCGGAGAAATTATCGCTTTGATATTGCGGCAGAAATTACTCGGCATCAAACCGCCTAAAGTGTTTGAAGAAGTTATAAAAACTTGGGCGGAGCGGTTGCAACCCGTAATCGGCAAGCAACTCGACGATCTTGGTTATATAATCGATAATCAACAAGAATATGCCTTGGCGACTAACAAAATTATCACCACGATTGCCGAGGCAAATAATAAAGAAGGTAATGAGCAATTTTCACCAAAACCGGATTCCGAGAGTGAGAATCAACCGCAGGATAACACCCAAGAAGACGGAAAAAATCAGCAAGAATCGCAAGTTGAGAATCCGGAAAATATATCGGGGCAGGGCGAAAAAGGCGGAATCGAGAATTTACTGACCGACAAAACATTGCAAGAAACCGGACAAAAAATTGAGGGCGATGTTGCAGTTCATAATATCAATAATTTTGCCAAACATGAGCAGGGTGAAGGGCATAATATCCAAGAATATAAAGTGTTTAGCCGCAATTTTGACGAAGTTATCGATGCCGATAAATTAAGCACACCGGAAGAAATCACACGATTGCGTTATATGCTTGATCAAAAATTGGTCAATTTACACTCGGTAACCAGCAAACTTGCCAACCGCCTCCAACATTTATTATTTGCCCGTTTGGCAAGAAATTATAATTACGAGCTTGAAGAAGGAGAGATTGATAGCCGTAAATTGGCAAAAATCATTAGCGACCCCACCTACTCATATCTTTACAAGCAAGAAGAAGAGAGCAAATTCCGTGATACGATAGTTACTTTGCTGATCGATAATTCGGGGTCGATGCGAGGGCGTCCGATAACCGTAGCGGCAATTTGTGCAGATATTTTGGCTCGCACTTTGGAACGCTGCAATGTTAAAGTTGAGATTCTCGGTTTTACTACAAGAGATTGGAAGGGTGGACAGTCTCGTAAATTATGGCAAGAGTCCGGTCAACCCGCCAATCCCGGGCGGCTCAATGATTTACGCCATATAATCTATAAATCTGCCGATATGCGTTGGCAAAAAGCCCGAAAAAATATCGGAATCATGCTAAAAGACGGAATATTAAAGGAAAATATCGACGGTGAATCGATAATCTGGGCTTATAACCGCCTGCTTGCCCGTCCAGAACAACGCCGTATTCTAATGGTGATTTCCGACGGCGCTCCGGTTGACGACAGCACGCTTTCAACCAATAATTCGGCTTATCTTGATCGTCATTTATCACAGGTTATCAAAAGCATAGAAAATAATAATTCAGGGGTTGAGCTTTTGGCAATCGGAATCGGGCATGACGTAACAAGATATTATAAAAGAGCGGTAACTATCAGCGACGTTAATAGTTTGGGCGACGTTATGGCAAAGGAATTGGTGCGATTGTTTAAGGAATAAGCCGAGTGATACTAAGTATCACCCGGCTATAATCCCGTCTTACTTATTGAGCAACTCTTTTGCCGTTTTTAACCGTAAAAGTAACGCCGTCTTTTAGGGTATGAACTCCGTCGGGAGCTGCAGTTTTGCTACCGTCTTTTTCGATTACCGAAACCGTAGAATCGCTTGCGATTTCGATTTTGCTACCGTCTTGCAATTCTGCTGCTACAGGTTTTGCGGCTTCTTTTGAAGCTTCGCTTGCTTTAGCTGTTGCAGTGCTTGTATGGGGTGCGGTAGGTGTAGCAACTTTATCTTCGGCAAATGCAGAAGAGCTGATTGCAACTACGCCGGCTACTGCCAACAAAGAAAGGAATTTATTCATAAAAATTCTCCGTTTAAGATGTTTGTTAAGTAATCATCGTTGATTACATTTGCAATATGACATAATCATGCTTACGACAATGTGGATTTTCGATTACAAGTCTGTAATGGATATATTGATTATTTTATAGGCAATATGCACAATAAATAATCACAATATTACTGTGATATAAGTTGTAACTTTCTGATATAGAATAACTATAAAAAATACCGTGACTTACAACTTGCAACTTGCAACTTTATCTGAAGCCTAGTAAATCTAGTCGGCACGTTTAATATTACCTAGGAGCTAGAAATTTTATGAAGAAAATCGAAGCTATAATAAAACCGTTCAAACTTGATGAAGTAAAAGAAGCTTTGCAAGAAATCGGAGTCCAAGGTTTAACTGTAATCGAAGCCAAAGGTTTCGGCAGACAAAAAGGTCACACCGAGCTTTATCGCGGTGCCGAATATGTTGTTGATTTTCTGCCAAAAGTTATGATCGTTATCGTTGTTGAAGATAATCTTGCCGAACGCGTAATCGAGGCAATCACTAATGCAGCTCGCACCGGACGCATCGGAGACGGCAAAATATTCGTCTCAAATATTGAAGAAGTTATCCGTATCCGCACCGGCGAAAAAGGCGGAGCGGCTATTTAATTTTATCTTAAAAATCTAAAAACCAACCCAAAAAAAGAAAGAAAAGAAAATGTCAGAGAATAAAGACGCTATAGGCAATTTGTTTAATCTTATCAAAGAACATGATATTCAATTTGTCGATTTTCGTTTTACCGATCCTAAAGGTAAATGGCAACATACCGCTTATTCGGCTAAAAAAGTCGATCATGCTCTTTTTGAAGACGGCGTAATGTTTGACGGATCATCAATTGCAGGCTGGAAATCGATCAACGAATCCGACATGATCTTGATGCCGGACGCATCGACTGCATTCGTAGATCCATTCACCGCACAGCCTACTTTGGTAGTTTTCTGTGACGTTCTTGAGCCTTCGACCGGTCAAAATTACACAAGAGACCCACGTTCAACTGCTAAACGTGCCGAGCAATATCTTGCTTATACCGGCATCGGTGATGCTGCTTATTTCGGTCCTGAACTTGAGTTCTTTGTGTTTGACGACGTGAAATTTAAAGTCGGAATGAACGAAGCTTCTTATTCTTTGGATTCCGAAGAATCTCCGATTAACACCGGAAAAACCTATGAAACCGGTAATATGGGACATCGTCCCGGCGTAAAAGGCGGTTATTTCCCGGTTGCTCCGGTTGATTCTTTGTCCGATATGCGTGCGGAAATGATTTCGGTGCTTGATTCAGTCGGCATCGTCGGCGTTTTGCATCACCATGAAGTTGCTCCCGGACAATGCGAACTCGGTTTTGATTTCAGCACTTTGACCAAAACTGCGGATAACGTGCAAAAATATAAATATGTAGTTCATAACGTAGCTCATTCTTACGGTAAATCGGCTACTTTCATGCCAAAACCGATCTCGGGTGACAATGGCTCGGGTATGCATGTTCATCAATCGATCTGGAAAGCAGGCAAACCGCTTTTTGCCGGTAACGGATATGCAGATTTGTCGGAAACCTGCCTTTATTACATCGGCGGAATCATCAAGCATGCTAAAGCACTCAATGCTTTCACTAACCCTTCGACCAACAGCTATAAACGCTTGATCCCTGGTTTTGAAGCTCCTGTATTGCTTGCTTATTCTTCACGCAATCGCTCGGCTTCTATCCGTATTCCTTATGTTGCAAGCCCTAAAGGCAAACGTATCGAAGTTCGTTTCCCCGATCCTTCGGCGAATCCATACTACGCTTTTGCCGCAATGATGATGGCAGGACTTGACGGAATCGAAAACAAAATCCACCCAGGCGATGCGATGGACAAAAATCTTTATGATTTGCCGCCGGAAGAATTGAAAAACGTACCGACCGTAAGCGGTGCATTGCGTGATTCTTTGGCAGCTCTTTCTGCCGACCGTGCATTCCTCAAAAAAGGCGACGTATTCACCGATGAACAGATCGATGCTTATATCGAACTTAAAATGGAAGAAGTCTATAAGTGGGAACATGCTCCTGCACCGGTCGAATTCCAAATGTACTATAGCGTTTGATTTTTCGATAACTTTGACAAACGGGCAGTGTTAATTCATTGCCCGTTTTGTCGTTTTTGAATATAAAAATATGCAAGATTTATCCAAGCTGCGGACGGCAATTGACACTATAGACGATCAAATAATTGATCTTCTCAATCAACGTTCGCAAATCGTTAAAAATGTCGGTGAATTGAAAAAAGAAAATCATTCCGATTCTGCTTTTGTGCGGTCGGGCAGGGAAGCCGAGATAATCCGCAAAATATATAAAAAATTTAGCCATAAAGATGCGGTATTCCCGGCACTTGCCGCCACCTCGATTTGGCGAATGATTATTTGTGCATCTTTGTCTTTGGAATCTAAGTTTAATGTTGCCGTTTACGCAGACTCTGAAATTTACTTACTTGCACGTGAATATTTTGGTGGTTTTATCGATATAAATTTCATCGATAATCCGGATAATCTCATCGCAGATGTTGTTAATTTAGAATATCAAGTCGGGGTTATATCTATAGAAGATTTATGTGACACAGATTTTCCTGAAGATTTAAAAATATTTGCCTGCTTGCCTTTTGTTTTACAAAAAGACAAAAAGATCAAAGCTTTTGCTTTTGCAAAAACCAAGCCTGAAGCAAGTAGCGACGACAGGCACATATATAAATTGATCAGTGAAAATCTACTTAACAATAAAGATTTACAAGAAGTGCTTGGTTGCAATAGTGAAATTTTAGTATTCTCTAAACAACAGACTAAAAACACATATATTATATCTTGTGAGAAAGAAAATATCGAATCCAACCTAAATATAAAATATTTAGGTACTTACGCCACACCGATAATAATAGCTTGATTTAAGAAATCAAGCGTAACGGCAGAGAAGGGGCAGATTCGCTAAATCCTTGATCTTGATCATCACTAGAAGATCTATCAAAAAAACCGCTTCCTGCTTCTTCAACTTTCTCAGCAGTGCGTTTGAATTTAGCATCAACAAAAGCTCCGTCTTCAACGGTAAGAGTCTGGTGGATTATAACACCTTCAATGCGTGCAGATGAATATATATGAACGGCATGTGCTTTTATAATTCCACGAACTTCACCATAAACATGGACTACCTGTTCGGCAGTAATATCACCCGATATTTTTCCGTTTGCACGAATAGTAACTTGCTCAGATTTGATATTTCCTTCAACTGTACCGTCAATATCAACATTTCCGTCACAAACCAAATTACCGAGTATGTTTAAACCATTAGAAATTATCGAAGGAGTTGATTTCTTTGCCGGAGCAGGGTTATTTGCAGCAACCGCATTATTATTTAATACCGATTCTTCAATCTTTTTTCTAGTTTTCCAAAACATATTCACCTGCATTTAAAAATTTAATCGGGTTAACCGGGCTATCATTGATACGAACTTCATAATGTAAATGGGCTCCGGTACTGCGACCGGTACTACCTTGAATTCCGATCTTTTGTCCTTTTTTTACTTTATCGCCTTCTTTTACAAGAATTTTGCTTAAATGTGCATAACGGGTTACGATTCCAAAGCCGTGCGATATATCGATTGCATTACCGTAAGCCGCATTGCGTCCGGCACTTTCGATTACCCCATTACTGGTTGCATAAATAGGTGAACCGGTTGCACCTGCCAAATCTAAGCCCGGGTGCATAGCTAAACGTCCGGTAAAAGGATCAGAACGCCTGCCGAAAGGACTCATCGGCTGTGCATCTTTAATCGGTTTTGCAAGAGGAAGCTCTGCAACTATATCGTTTAACAAAACCAGCTTATCGACATTTGCCAATATTGCGTCACGATCATAATTTTCTAAAAAAGAGGTTTTTTGATATGGTATGAAAGGTCCGCCCTTAGCACCGGATTCTTTGGGGTCTGATTTTATATTTTCTTTTTCTGCAGTTTCATCATTGATTATATTTCCGGTTTTTACAATCTTTTCTGCAGCAACCGCTGCTTTATTTTCCAAGGCTGCATTCTCTAATTTTTCCGGATTTAAACCCGTCATCGAAATTACGTCTTCAAAGAAATCAATCTTTTTATTGGTTCGCTCACGGATTGCGGCTATCAATTGCTCATTGTCGGTTTTTATTTCTTTAATTCTTTTTTCCAGAAACTCAACCCGTTCACGTAACTTATTATCGCCTTGATCAAATATATTTTTTCCCGATGTGTTAGTGGCAAAAGCTGCAACAGTCATGCTCTGTGATAGCGGATCACTATATTGATCGGCAACAAATTTACTATAAGATGTTAGTTCGCGATTGTTTTTATCTAGTTTGGAAAGATCGCTTTTAAGCAAATTCATTTCTTCACTTATACGAACTTTTTCAGTGGTAGTGCTGGCAATTTTTTGGTCTTTTTCATTTATAACCGAGCGAGCCGACATATAGCTTCCCGTAATATAAGATATGCCTGAGAAGAATCCCAAAAATCCAACGATCAAAAGCAATTGCATAGTACCGCTTAAAGGCAGATGTTCTACCTTATTATCGGATACAATGATTAAACTGCGTGCGTTAAACAGTTTTTTTACATTCGCAATAAATACCTTGAACGGATTCGTTCTTTTATTCATCTATAGCCTCTTTATTTGTTGCAATGAATTCGCTTTTTCTAATTAAAAGACATTAAAAGCGTTGCAGCAGGGAAGCAAAGAAACCGTCTGTGCCGGTTCTGTAAGGAGTAAACTTGAACATGCCTTCCCGAATAATCGCATGAGCAGGTATGTTAAAGCACAATTCATCAGAGGTGGCAACCCTGAAATTTTTATTTTTTTCTAAAAACGCTTCAACTTGGCTCTCATTCTCGCTTTGCAGGATCGAGCATGTAATATATAAAAGTTTTCCGCCTACTTTAACTAAGCGTGCTGCACTTTCTAATATACGCTCTTGAGTATCCATAATATTTGCTAGATTTTCAGCTTTAAAATGCCATTTTAGATCGGGGTTGCGTCGCCAAGTTCCGCTACCGCTACAAGGAGCATCAACGATAACTTTATCGGCAGAACCTTTATGGCGTTTAAGAAAATCGTCATTTTCCGATTCGATTACCCGTTTTTGGACATTATCGACCCTGGCTCGCTTTAAGCGATCCGCCATTTGATCAAGTCTATGTGCCGAATTATCCCAGGCAAGAATTCGCCCTTTATTTTTCATAGATGCTGCAATTGCAAGAGTTTTTCCGCCTGCACCGGCACAAAAATCTATAACTTTTTCACCGCTTTTGGCATCAAGTAAGAGGCTTACCAATTGCGAGCCTTCATCTTGCATTTCAAAAAATCCTTGTTTGAAATAACTGCTCGTAAAAATAGGTGAACGGGTTTGCATTCTGATTCCGATCGGTGAAAACGGAGTCGGCTCGACTTCATAATTCTCTGCCCGGAGTTTTTCCAATAATTCATCACGAGTCGTAAGTAGGGTATTGGCACGTAAATCTACGGTCGCTTCTTTATTTAACGCCAATAGTTCATCTTGCCAATTTTCTCCGAGCGAATCTTTTAATTGTTGCTCTAACCATTGCGGATAGTCATATTTTATATGATCTGGCATTAAATCGTTGATAATATCTTGATTTTCTAGTTGTTTTGCCGCTTTGCCTTCACTTTCCGATAATTTTGCCGGAAAGAATTTTTCACCGTTGAAAAAATTATGAATATCGGGCAGCTTTTTTTTATAATGCAATAATAATGCAGCGATTACTATGATTCTAGCCGTGCTTTGTTGTTTGCATAAATTGGCATACCAATCGAGCTTAGAATAATTGCGAATAACAAAATAAGCTATTTCGGCAATCGCACCCCGGTCTTTTGATCCGACATAACGTCTTTGCTTAAAATATTTATTTATTATTACATCTGTAGGCAAAGGTTTTGATGTTTTCCAAGTGTCTTGGAATGAGTTAACCAATTCTACAACTGCATTTATTCTGGCTGCTTCGTACATAAATTTTTATTTCATAATATATTTGCAAATAAAAAGGGCGGTGAAATAAATCACCGCCCGATCTAATATCTAATCTAATTTAGATTAGAAAGAAAGTTGTGAACCTACGAGAACAACATTTCCTGTATTGTCGTTTGCAGATGCATTTGGATTCAAATCATACCAAGTGTATTCTACAAAAGGAGTCAAGCCTGCAGCCAATTTGTAATCAACTCCAACCGAAATATTTTGGAATTCATTATCAAAACCACCAGCAGCATTAGATTTATTTTGGCTCGACAAGTAAGTTACGCTTGAACCAACAGGGCCGGTTTCATAAGCTGCACCTACGGTCCAGTAGTCTGCTTCTGCATCTTTTACGTCTAAGCTGTCGGTCCAGTCACCATAAGAACCGGCAAGGCTGAAACCTTGATAAGAAACTTTAGCACCTGCGTTCCAAGCGTTGATGTTTTGACCATTAACAACTTTGTTTTTGCTTTTTGCTGTTTCACCGGTTACTGCAGCTGCAACACCGATTTGATCGAATTGCTCTTCATAGTTTACGCCACCGCTGAATACGTCGGAAGCATCACCACTAAGAATACGGGTGTTGTTTTGACCGCGTGAATTCAAAGAAGGAGCATAGCTTACGCCAAGTTGCAAACCTTGAAAACGTGGAGTGTAGTAAGTAACTTTAGTGTGGTTGCTTGTGCCTTCTGCTGCGAAATAATTTGCAGCACCGTGTTCAGCAGTAAGACGAGGAGCAGTGATAAATTTACCGCTCAATACACCAGCAGAACCAGTACCTGTTGAACCAGAAGCAACGTTTGCATCTGCAAAATAGCTCCAGTCACCGTCGATTCCGCCACTTGCACGTGCGATATTTGAAGCATCTACTTTAAGAGTGCGTGCAGCACCGTCATTCGAACCGAATTCAACGTGACCCCACTGGTCGCCTTGCAACCAACCGTAAGTGCGGTGAGCATTCAAACCTGAATTGGTTGAACCTGCCAAGTTATTTGCACCGTCGATATCTGCGTTCAAGTCGATTTCTGCACCATAACCGAGACCTGAATCATTTTTACCGGCAACGTTGAAATGAATTTCGGTGTTGTTACGGAAAGAACGGTTGCTCAAACCTTGATCTGCATCTGATGAAGTGTATCCTGCTTCAAAAGTATTGAAGCCGCCTACAGTTACTTTTGGGTCTTCAGCAAAAGCTGCACCTGCGAGCAAAGTTGCTGCACCGATAAGAGCAGAAGTGCCAAGAAGTATTTTTTTCATAAAAAATCCTATTTATTAAGGTTGTTAAATTAGTCAAATTGCAAAATGTCTTTTAAAGAGCTAAAAAAATTAGTCAAGTTAAAAACCATTTCGACGGCGACACGTTCGCGTTACCTGAATTGAATTATTTACTACTATCTCGGATCTATGCAAGTCCAGCCGATATAATAAGTCTCTATTTTGGTCGCTCTGTTGCATTGTGGCAACAGTATTTGAGTGATTATAGAAAACTTGCTTATTTTTCAATCAACGCAATGCCGCATAACTTAATTTTAATTTAAATAATTGTTTAGTTCCAAATTCTCATGGTTTATGCTATAAAGAGATAAAGGAGACAAATTTATGGGAAATATATTGCATTCTAACGCCAAGACCACGCCTGCAATCCGAAAAGAAATACAGGAATCT
>Ga0247835_1003259_pt1 | contig 15626 bp, 9 predicted proteins | sample LaCtaG_3_FD_189912 | JGI IMG/M metagenome (GOLD analysis project Ga0247835, IMG submission 189912) | Freshwater microbial communities from meromictic Lake La Cruz, Castile-La Mancha, Spain - LaCruzMarch2015_13.5m | ecosystem: Environmental > Aquatic > Freshwater > Lake | place: Spain: Castile-La... | reverse complement strand
AAGGGGAAAAGAATCAAGGGGTAAGCGTCCTGGCCACGCGGAAACCGAGGAGGTAGAGCCGGTTGCCGGCGTCGTACCTGTCGCGGCCGGCCGAGCGGAGGAACCAGGGGTAGAAGAGCCAAGACCCGCCGCGGAGCACGCGCCGCCCACTTTCACCGCAAGAAACACGCCATTCTGATCCGTCCTTCGGTGCACCGGCGTAGCTGTCATGATAACAGTCCTGCACCCATTCCCAGGCATTGCCGTGCATATCGTACAGACCCCAGCGGTTGGCGGGGTAGCTGCCCACGGGCTGAGTCTTTTCCAGATAGACCCCGGTCTTGGCGCCGCAGTCGGCATAGTCGTAGTTGCCGTTATAGTTGGCCTGCATGGTCGTGATGCAGTTGCCGGTACTGAAGGGCGTGGTGGTCCCGGCACGCGCCGCATATTCCCATTCCGCCTCGGTGGGCAGGCGCCAGGTCTGGCCGGTCTTGCCGCTGAGCCAGGTCACATACTGCTGGGCGTCGTCCCAGGAGACGTTGATGACCGGGCGCCGCCCGCGCCCCCAACCCTGGTCGGCGGGTTCCTGGGTGCAGCCGCCGGCGGTCACACAGGCGTCCCATTGCGCGAAAGTGACCTCGGTCTGGCCCAGCTCGAAGGCCGCCACCTGGACGCGATGGGCGGGTTTCTCATCGTCGGAGCATTCTTTCTCCCCCGGCTGGCAGCCCATGGAGAAGCTGCCGGCGGGGATGGCGACCATGGTCGGGAGGTCCGCCTGCTGACGCCGCGCCTCTTGTGCGGCACGCTCTTGGGCCAGGCGGGCAGCCTCCGCCGCGCGTGCTGCCGTTGCCGCCTGCTCAGCGCGGGCGGCCTCCGCAAAACGGGTCGCCGCCGCCTGGACCGCCGCGGCCAAGTCGTCGAGGCGTTGCTCGGCCGCTGACCGATGTCCGCAGCCGTCGGCGGCACAGGCGCTCAGATACGCACGGTAGGCGGCGTCGGTATCGGCGGTGCGCGCGGTATCGAAGGCGCGGGTGTCGGCGTCCTGGTGTGAACGCCGTTCCTGATCCTGGTACCCGAGAGAAGCAAGCCCCAGGATTACCGCCATGAGACCACTCCCGAGCAGAACCGGTCCCCACCAGCGCGGTCGCGCGGGGGCGGCGGGCGCCGGTTGCGGTGGGCACGGGGGTTCGGGTGGCGTTGGACGCGGCGGCGCCGTCATCCCGTCCTGCCCCTGCAACCCCCGCTGCAAGCTCGCCATATCCTGGATGCGGTCCTTGGCCTTGACCGCCAGCGCCTGCATCAGCGCGGCCTCGGCGGCGGCGGGCAGCGCGAGGCCGAGCCGGGCGGGCGCGAGGAGCTCGTCCTGCTCCATGCGGTCCGGCGATTCCGGCGGCGGCTCGCCGGCGATGGCGCGGTAGAGGGTGGCGGCGAGCGCGTAGACATCGGTCCAGGGGCCTTGGCGACCACCCTTGTGGCACTGCTCCCAGGGGGCGTAGCCGGGCTTGAAGATCATCGACAAGGACTGGCTCTGGTCGCGCAGCGCCTGGCGGGCGGCGCCGAAGTCGAGCAGCTTCACCTGACCGGCGGTGGTGATGTAGATGTTGTCCGGGGCGATGTCGCGGTGCAGCAGGTCCACCTGGTGCACCGCGCGCAGGGCGTCCATCACCGGCATCAGGAGTGTCAGGGCGTCGGCGAAGGGGATGCGCCCGCCGCGGCGCTCCAGATAGGTCTTGAAGGTGATGCCCGGCACATATTCCATGACCATGTAGCCGGTGCCGTGGGCGCGGAAGAAGCCCTTGACGCCGACAATGCCGGGGTGCTGGTCGAAGCGCGCAAGCACCCGCGCCTCGTTGAGGAAGCCGGTGAGGCCGTGGTCGAACTGTTCGCGCGCCTCACCCGGGCGCACGCTGACGGTGGCCCGGTCGCCATCGCGGCCGGCCAGGTGCAGCGGCAGGTATTCCTTGAGGGCGAGCTTGAGTTCCAGGTTCTCGTCCCAGGCGAGATAGGTGATGCCGAAGCCGCCATGGCCCAGCACGCGACCGATGCGATAGGCGCCCTGGAGCCAAGTGCCCAAGGGCAGGCCGGGGGCCTGGTTGTCCAGGCCCGCTTGCCAGCCGCAGTGGCGGCAGGGTTGGCCCTCGTCGGGCGCGAAGCAGTTGGGGCAGCGTGCGTCGGGGCTTGGCTCCATCTCGCCGTTTCTCTCTCGGTTCAGGTCCGTGGGTCATTGTACCTGCGGCGGGCGGTGGTGGTGGACTGCGCTGCGCTGGTCCACCCTACGGGGCTAACGTCCGCCCGCATACAGCCGGTTGATCAGGTTGGTGAGGGTGTAATGACCGGCCCGGTTCAGCGCGGATTCCTCCCGCGCCTGAACCAGGTTCATCAGCAGCACCAGGATGGCGCTCTCGACCAGGGCCACCAGGGTGGTGTAGAAGGCGATGCCCAGCGCCTTGGCGATCTCGCCCAGGGGCTGCTCGTCGGCGGCGGGGTCGATCAGGTTCATGGCGAGCGAGATGCCGATGACGGTGCCGATGAAACCGATGGTGGGGATGACCCACACCAGATAGCGCAGCATGGCGTAACGCAGATCGAGCCGGTGGTCGATCAGTTCCAGGCTGCTGTTCATGACGCTCACCGTCTGATCGACCGAGCGACTGGCGCGGAACTGCAGGATGCACAGATCGATCAGGCTCGGCAGGAAGCCGTGCTCCGCGTCGTAACGGTCGGCGACCCGCGCGCGGATGGCGGGCAGGTCGTGCTCCTGAAGGATGACGCGGTAGTCCTCCGGCAGCAGGCCCTCGCGGTTCATCGCCTGCTCGCGCTCAGCGATGCGCCAGCGGCAGTAGACCTCGCCCAGGCCGACGAAGAACAGCAGATGCATCAGGTTCTGCACCGTGAACGGATAGACGAAGGGCGAGTTCGGCGCCAGGATGGCGTTGTGGTCCAGGATGACGACCGCGGCGGGACTGCCGGCGGGCAGCATCCGGCTGAGCAGGCCGATGAACAGCACCCCTGCGAGAAGCGACAGGCCCAGGATCACGAGGCGGTTCGGCTGGCCCCACAGCCGGTTCATCGGCCGCACTCCGGGCAGGGCGCGTCGACGGTTTTGACGGCCCCGCAGTCGCAGCGCTCCAGGTGGCGTCCCTGCACCGGCGGCGGCCCCTCCTGGACGGGGGCGGGCGGTTCGGGCATCCGCGGGTATTTGAGCCGCGCCGCCTCCAGGATCTCGCGCACCGTCAGCGTCACCTCGCCCAGCCGCACCCGGTCCATGGGCGAGACCAGTTGCTGGTGGATGCGCTGCTCGCTGCCTCCCGGCAGCAGTCGAAAGGTGCCGTTGCGGCTCTTGCAGTCCGTGAGCAGGAGTTTGCCGGCAGGCAGAAAGGTCAGTTCCGCATGACGGCCGCTCACGGTCTCGTGCGCCAGCGCGATATCGCACTCGCGGTCACGACCGATCAGCAGTTTGGTCGGGGATGCGCCCATCGGGGGTTCCTCCTGGATGGCGTTGACAGACCGGAATCCAATGCCGCGAGGGCCGTGGTCTTCGTTCCGGCCGGCGCTGGGGCGTCGCGCACTGATCGAGGCTTCAGCCGGACGAGGGCCGCGCAAACGCGAGGTCGACCGGCTAACGGCCAGGGAAGGAACCTCAGCCACCCCGGAAGATGTAAGTCCGCCGTGGGAGCGGCCTCCGGCCGCGACGCGTGGCCGCGGTCACCCGCAACCCGGCGGCAGTTTGCGAAGCCCCATCGCGGCGGGACGCCGCTCCCACAGGGTCGCTACGCGACTTTCACGGCAAAGCCTCGACCTCCAGTCGTCTTGCGGCCGCAACCATGACCAAGGCCCGCCCGTTGATGACCAGGCTCGGCTAAATGGTGTACCCTCTGCGGCCTTCTGGCAACCACGTTTCGGAGGAATTTGAATGGCAGGCAACGGTAGCGCCCCGGTGCTCGGGATCATCGGCGGCAGCGGTGTCTATGACATCGAAGGGCTGACCAACCAACGCTGGGAGCGCATCGACTCGCCCTTCGGCGCACCCTCCGACGCATTGCTGTGCGGCGAACTGCACGGGCAACCCATGGTGTTTCTGCCGCGCCATGGCCGCGGACACCGGATTCCGCCGTCCGACATCAACTTCCGCGCCAATATCGACGCCCTCAAGCGCGCCGGGGTCACCGAGGTGATCTCGGTCAGCGCCGTGGGTTCGTTGCGCGAGCATCTGCGGCCCGGCATGTTCGTCATCGTCGATCAGTTCATCGATCGCACCTTCGACCGCGTCAAGAGCTTTTTCGGCACCGGTCTGGTGGCCCATGTCTCGATGGCGCACCCGGTGTGTCACCGACTCGGCGACCATCTCGAGGCGGCGGCGCGCGAGGCCGGCATCGAGGTAGCCCGCGGCGGCACCTATCTGGTGATGGAAGGGCCGCAGTTTTCCAGTCTGGCCGAGTCCGAGCTCTATCGCAGTTGGAACTGCGACGTCATCGGCATGACCAACATGCCCGAGGCCAAGCTGGCAAGGGAGGCCGAACTCTGCTACGCGACCGTGGCCATGGTCACCGATTTCGATTGCTGGCATCCGAACCACGACGACGTCACCGTCGATGCCATCGTCAAGGTGCTGCTGGCCAACGCCGACAATGCCCGCGGCCTGGTGAAGAAGGTCGCGCCGCGCCTGCATGGCGATGCCGGCGCCGCCGCCTGCGGTTGCCGTCGCGCGCTCGAACATGCCCTGATCACCCCGCCCGAGGCGCGCGATCCCGAGGTCGTCCGGCACCTGGATGCGGTGGCCGGCCGTGTGCTGAACCCCCGCTAACTGTCTTTCGGAAAAGATCCATGCCCATCAAGTCGCGCATTCGCACCGTTCCCCATTATCCCAAGCCGGGCGTGATGTTCCGTGACATCACGACCCTGCTCAAAGACCCGGTCGGCTTCCGCATCACCATCAATGAGCTGGTCAATCGCTACACCGCGGAGAAGATCGACCGGGTGGCCGGCATCGAGGCGCGCGGCTTCATCATCGGCGCGGCGCTGGCGTACCAACTGGGTGTCGGCTTCGTGCCGATTCGCAAGAAGGGCAAGCTGCCGGCGGAAACCGTCGGCCACGATTACGACCTGGAATACGGCACCGATCGCATCGAGATGCATGTCGACTCCGTGTCCCAAGGCGAGCGGGTGCTGCTGGTCGATGACCTGATCGCCACCGGCGGCACCGCCACGGCGGCCTGCAAGTTGATCGAGAGCATGGGCGGCAAGATCGTCGAATGCTGCTTCGTCATCGACCTGCCCGATCTGGGCGGGCGCCAGCGGCTCGAAAAGCATGGGCAGAAAGTATTCGCGTTGTGCGAGTTTGAAGGCGACTGAACCGCCGGCCTTGGTCGTGATTCCGGCCGCCGGAAGAGCTTCGTAGGGTGGACAAGCGCAGCGCAGTCCACCAGCCGCGGCGCGGGATTCGGTGGACTGCGCTAGCGCTTGTCCACCCTACGGATCTTGTCCACCCTACGGCCGATCCGACGATCAAGGCCGCAACCGCGCCAACTTAGGCAGATCCCGGCCGTCGAGAAGCTGCATGACCCCGACGGCGATGAGGCCGCCGATCACCAGCGTGAGATAGAGGGCCGCCGCGGGCTGTTCCAGCAGGGCAAAGCCGAGCAGGCCGAGGCCGGCCGCGGCCTCGCTCACGCCATAGCGTCGGCGTTTGGCGGCCGCCGGGCCGGGGACGGCGGATTTGGGCGTGCGCACGAACTCGCTGCGATGCCCCACCAGGGCTTCCAGCCCGGCCCGGGCGTTCGAGATCAAGAGGCCGGTCGACAGGAACAGGGCGGCGACAATCTCCAGGGGCGCACCCGAGCGGTTCTCACGGGTGGTTCCCAGTAACAGAAATCCCACGGTCCCAAGGATGCCGACCAGCGAGGCCCACACCGCCGCCGCGGCGAGCGTCGGCCCGGCCACCACCGCGCCCGCGATATAGGGGAGTCCCAGCAGGGTGCAGGAGGCCCCGATGAGATAGGCCAGGGGTTGAGCCATCTCCAGGGTCAGCATGAGCTTGTGCCGCAACGAAAGGGCACTGCTGCGCCAGACCCTGGGCGTCAGCTTGAGCGCGCACTGCACGAATCCTTTGGTCCAGCGAAACTGCTGCGCCCGCCAGGCCGGCGCGGAGGCCGGCAGGGCGCCGGGGACGGTCAGATCGATCAGGAAGGCCGACCGCCACCCGCGCAGCCGCGCGCGCACGCTGAGATCCAAATCCTCGGTCAGGGTGTCACCCTGCCAGCCACCGGCATCGTCGATGGCGGCCCGCCGCCACACCCCGCAGGTGCCATTGAACGGCAGGAACAGACCGAGCCGCCAGCGCGCCTCCTGCTCGACCCGAAAATGGGCATCCAACAGCCGCGCCTGGATGCGGGTCAACAGATTCTCGGGCGCGTTGAGGTGGGTCCAGCGGGCCTGGACGTACGCCATGACCGGGCTCGCCTCCAACACCGCCAGGGTGCGCCGCAAAAAATCCGGCGGCGGGATGAAATCCGCATCGAAGACGGCGACATAGGGCGCGGCACAGCGCTTCAGACCCGCGGCCAAAGCGCCCGCCTTGAACGCCGTGCGGTGGGTGCGATGCAGCAACTCGATGCGGAAACCCTGCCGCTTCAGCTCCGCGACCACCTGACGACTCAGGGCGCAGGACCCGTCGGTGCTGTCATCAAGGACCTGAATCCGCAAGCGGTCACGCGGCCAGTCGAAGACGGCCACCGCGTCCAGGATGCGCCGGACCAGGGGACCTTCGTTATAGAGGGGTACCTGCACCAGGACTTGAGGAAGGTCGGCACCGTCCAGTCGGGCGCGCACGCTGCGCCGTTCGCCGACCAGCAATCGGGCGGCGGCGAGCACGACGAGGTTCAGTGAGAGCACGCTCAAGACGATCAGACCAACCGTAACCAGGTGATCCAGGGCGGGGACGGATGCGAGCATGGAGAAACCCTTTGGTTGACGACTAAACCGCGCCCAGCGCGGTATGCGATGTTTTTGGATGAGATCGGCCCCGGCAGACGCGACGATTGCTGGAGCTGGCGCGGTTTAACGTTTTAAAAAATATCAATTTTAAACCGCGCATCCACCGAGGTTGGTGAAATCCTCAAGGCCTAACACACCATGAAAATCACGCATTTCGCGCTGGACGCGGTTTAAACTTCGTTAAACCGCATGGACTCGCTGACAAGCCGGGCACGTAGGGTATCCATCGCGGTATCGAGGTCGATCCGGCCGCGAAAGCCCAACAGGATGCAGGCGTCTGCACCCAGATGGGGCAGACTGAACATCTTGAGCTGCGGGAACGCCTCTCCCAGGTCACGCATCAGCGGGATCAAGGCGCTCTCCGGAACACCCAGCACCTGCACGGCCGACTCGCGCACCAGATCCGCGGTTCCGTACCGCGTTTCCAGCACCCATTCGGCCATGGGCCAGGCCATCTGCGGAAAGCCCGGCAGAAACCAGTGTCCGGACACGGAGAATCCGGGGATCTGATTGAACGGATTGGGAATCAGCTCAGCACCCGCCGGCAGATCGGCCATCAGGATGCGGTGTGGATAAGCCGCGTCTCCAAAGCGTGCTTCGATCAGCTCCCGCGCCGCCGGGTGGCGCACCAACGGCACGCCGGCCGCCGCGGCGGCGCAGGCGCGGGTGTGATCATCCGGGGTGGCGCCGATCCCGCCGCAGACGAACACCGGGTTGGTCCGCGCCATGGACCAGCGCAAATGCGCTTCCAGCACTGCCGGGTCATCCGGCAGCAGCCAATGCCAGGACAGCGCGTGTCCACGCTCGCCCAACAGCGTCTTGAAGGTCCGCAGATGCTGATCGGTGCGCGCGCCGTTCAACACCTCGTCACCAATGACGATGAGCCCGAAGCCAACAGGTCCGAGGCTGGACCGGCGCGCACTATCCATGGTTGAGGTGACCGCCAAAACGAAACTCCAGCACTTGCATTCGCGTTCAATTGCTACGATTGGGGTTTTCAGGTTATTTTCATTTTGCGACCTGAATCACGACTCAGGCCTGGCCGCCGCACCATACTGCCTTAAGGTTTGCCAGGAATTGGGACGCCACACAGCACAAACAAGCCCCAAGGCACTTCAGCCGGGACGGCCATCTTGAACAACGCGCATCGCCAAGCCCTGTCTTGGCTCGTTTCCCTGACCCTGTTTTGCGGGACCGCCCAGGCCGCAACCCTGACCATCGGCGCCGATGCGCCTTACCAGACGCTTGCCGCGGCTTATGCGGCGGCCCAACCGGGCGATGTGCTGGAGATCGCCGACGGGCGCACCTACAACGAGAGCCTCTCGATCCTTAAGGATGATCTGACCCTGCGCGCCGCACCAGGTGCAGCGCCCACCATCCGCGGCAAGGAGGCCAGCCATGGCGCGGCCATCTTCATCGCCGCCGATGGGGTCACCATCGAGGGGCTGACCCTGGACGGCATCGACCGCAGCGGCCGAGTGCTGGCCACCCTGGCGCCGACGCGGCTGATCATCCGCGACAACGTGATCCGTAACGGCGCCTACGGCGTCTTCGCGCTCTACACCGCGGGGGACTCCCAGGGTTTCCGGATCGAACGCAACGACCTCTATGACAACGCCTCCGACCTCTGGCTGCACAATGTCAGCGGCGCCTGGGTGGCGAACAACAGCGTCCATTCCAATGCAGGCTCCGGCATCGGCATCGGCGGCTACTCCTCGCGTATCCAGGTGGTCGGCAATCAGGCCTACGCGGACCTGCCGCCCGCGCAACTGCGCTCCCGTTACGGCATCCTGATCTCCGGTGACGACAATCTGGTGGAGCACAACGAGGTCCACGGCACGGTTCAGGGCATCTGCCTGAGCTGGAGCGCCGGCAATCAAGTTGTCCGCAACCGCGTGTACGACAATCTCCAACAGAACTTCGCGCTGATCGGCGCACTCGACAACCGGCTCGCAGGCAACCTCGACTTCTTCACCGGGACCCAGTTCGCGGGCGGCATGTCGATTTATCTGGCCAATGCCAGCCACAACACCATCAGTCAGCACTCCTCGGTCGGTGCCGGGCGCGGCATCTGGTTCACGCAGAATTCCGGGGCCAGCCTCGACAACCGCGTGCTTGACTCGGTGTTCGTCGGCGACCCGACCACCGGTCGCTACGGCCTGGATGCCACCGCGGCGTCAGTGACCCAGGCGCAACTGAGCCATCTGGCGATCCATGGGTTTCGCGCGGCCGTGGGCGGCGGCCTCGCGGTCGCCAATCTCTACCCGACCGACCCGCGCCTGACCACCGATTATTGGCTGAGCACCGACAGTTGGGCCTTGAGCGCCGGCAGCCTGGGCCAGCATCTGGGTGCCCATGGCGCCGGTCTGGACCGCATCGACCGCGATCTGGACGGCGTGGCGGACCTGGCCGCCTTCACCCGCTTCAACACCCCGGACACGGCCCTGGCCGCCGGCGGGCTGGATCTCGCCGACCCGCAAGACGGGGTGCAGCGCGACGCCGGTCTGCTGAGCCTTGCCGCGCTGTCCGGCAATCTGGACGTGATCGTCGAGTACCGCGACCATGCACTCCTGAACACCGGCTATCAGGCCAAGCTGGCACTCTTGCTGGCCGGACCGGACTACGACTGGGCGACCGACCAGCCGACCGCCCGTCTCACCCACACCATTCACGACAGCAGCAACTGGTCCTGGCACACCTTTGCGGAGCCCGGCGGCCCCAACTACAACTACAACCACAGCGGACGACTGCAAAGCGGCTACCTGCGGCTCACCCGGCAGGATGGGCTCATCCGCGCCTTCGTCTGGGACTCCGATCACTGGCAGGCCCTGGCCGGCGACGGGCTGGGTGTGGTCAGCGCGGCCCCGCTGCGGGTCGGTCTGCGCATGCTCAGCAATTGGAACGATGACTACGCGGTGCGAATCGAGCGTATCCAGATTCAGTCGGATACCGACGGCGACGGACTCCTGGATGCCGAGGAGGACGTGATCGGCACCTTCCCGGACCTCGCCGACAGCGATGCGGACGGGGTCCAGGATAGCGCCGAACTCAGCCCGCGCGACGCCCGCACCCAGGCCCCGACGCCGGCGCCACTGGCCGGCGACGCGGCCGTCCGGCTGCACTGGTTCAGTGACGCCCAGCACCAACGTTTCATCCTGGCCCACAACCTCACCGGGGCCGCGGCCGCGGTCAGGTTCCCCGTGGCGGGTCTCGCGACCGTGCAAGTCCCGCTGGAGGGGATTGCGGTGCAGCCGCATGACGGCCAGCTCAGCGACACGCTGCCGGCGTTCGCCCGCCGGCTCTATCACATCACTGCCGATACCGGGCTCCTGCTGCCGGCACCGCCCGCAACGCCCCTGGTCCAACCGCGCGACGGCCCCTGGACCCTGGATCTCAGCGCTTATGTGCTCGACCTCCACGGGGCCTCGCCGCTGACCTTCAGCCTGGTATCGCTCGATCCGACCGCCCTCACCGGCACCCTGACCGGCTCCAGCCTGCACCTCACCCCGACCGCTGCCGCCTGCGGTCCGAGCAGCATCCGCTTCAAAGTCGTCAACGATTTGGGAGATGAAGCAGTGGTGGACCTCGTCGTTCAGCGCCTGGGCGACGCCGGTCCCAACCTGCTGGTCAATGGCAACTTCGAACAGCGCGGCGCGTCCAGCGGGCAGATTCCCGGGTGGATCTACTACGTCTGGAGTGGAACCGCCGAGTTGGCGCAGGACAGCAACGCGCAGGAAGGTCAACACGCCGCCCGCATCCAGGGCCTGGGTACCAGTAAGAGCGCGATCCGCCAGACCCTGACGCTGAGTCCGGGGCGTTATCGGTTGAGCGCGCGGGTCGCCTCCTGGGATCTGCGGCCCGGTGAATACAATCGCACCAGCCTGCTGTATGTGAGTGGAACCGGCGGCGCCGACCTGTCGCTGCCGCTGGTCGGCGGCGACAGCGACTGGACCACCGCGGAGCTGATTCTCACGCTCACCGAAACCCGCAGCGTCTCGTTCTATTTCTACAACTATGGCTCGGGCTATCTGTGGGTGGACGACGTGCGGCTGCAGACACTCGAACCCTGTGCCGCGGATGCGGATAGCGGCCGGCTGACCGGCCCGACCGGCGACCCGCTCGGCTTCCTGCCGCCGGTCACCGCATCCGACCTGCTGCTCGCCGGCTATTGCACCGACCCGGGGATGGCCGACACCCTGATCTGCCGGCGGCTGGCCGGTGTCGACCCGACGACGCTGACCAAACCGCGCGCCGCCGGTCCACTCACCATCGCCGGCTTCGATCCCTGGGCCGCGGTCGGGGACACGGCCGGTTACCTCAATCTGGGCGCCGCGGTCACTCTGCCGACCGACTGGAGCGGCCACGACTACCTGGAAATTCGTCTCACCAATCCGGGCACCGCCACCCTGGACGGGATCGTGGAGATCCGTGACCAATACACCAGGGACTACTGGTCACGGGTCAACTGGTATACCCAGTTCGTCCCCGGCGAGCAGGTCATCCGCATTCCGCTCCAGGTCTTCGTCGGCGAGAAATCAGTGATACAGCAGCGCCGCCGGCTCGATCTGACGGCCATCACTCATCTGTTCGTCGACGTGCTGGAGCCTGGCCAGGTCTTCGTGCAGGACGTGCGGCTCACCCTGGAGCCGCCCTATCAGCACGACTTCGCACGCCTGCTCAAGCTCGATCCGGGCACCGACGTCAGTCCGATCATGCATGGCTTCACCGCCCTCACCCCGGCTTCGACCTATCGGCCTGAGTTCGGCTTCGGTCTGACCTCGGCCACGGGGTTACGCGCGGAGGACCGCCAACACCCGGACGAACTGCTGCGCGACTGGATCTCCATCCCGTCCGGCGACCTCAGCGTCGCGCTGCCCAACGGCCGCTATCACGTCTGGATGATGCTGGAAGACCCCGGCTACTGGGAATACGTCCAGAGTTACAGTTGGCGCGCGGTCTCCGCCGAGGGCTTGCTCGAGTACAGTGACACCATGAGCGCGGACAGCCTCTGGTCGCGCCTCTTCGCGCACGCCGCCGCGGAAGACCTGCCGGGCGATGCGATCTGGCAGCGCTATATCCCGGACCGCTATCAGCCGGTGGAATTCACCGTCGAGGTCGCGGACGGCAAACTGGATCTCAGCTTCACCTCGGGCAGCTATTACACCTACGCCAACACACTCTCGGCACTGCTGATCTGGCCGGCCGCGGACGAGGCCCAAGGCCAGGCCTTCGTGGCCGAACTGTGGCAGCGGCTGCGCACCCATTTCGACACCGAGTATGTTCAGACCCTGCCCGCGGCCAGCACGCACCCGGTGCCTGCCGCCACCGCGGCACCCGGTCTCCTGGTCTTCCAGCGCAACCCCGAGGACGATATCCAGGCGCACGATTGGCCGACGGAAACCGAACTGGTCGAGGCACTCGACCTGGATCTCGCCCGCGATGAGTTCGAACCTCTGACCCTGGGACTCTATGCCAAAACCAACCTGACCCTGACCAGGGCCGAACTGACCCTGCCGGGGCTCGCAACCCAGGCACTGAGCGTCCGCACCAAGATCCGCCGCACCGCGCCGGGCGGGGTGCGCTATAGCGCCCTGCCCCATCTGCTCGACGACCTGGAACTGCCGCTCGAACTCCCGGCCAATGCCGCGCGACGCCTCTGGTTCGTGGTCCAGGCCCCCGCGGACACGCCCTTGACCCAGGTCGCGGGCACCCTGGCCTTGGACTTCGCCAACGGCGCGTCGGTCACCCTGCCGGTCAGCGTGCGGATCAGCCCCTTCGTGCTGCCCGCGGCCGACATCCCCTTCGGCTACCTGGGGGTCCTTCCGAACTACCCGTCCAGCGCCTTTCCGGACGCCGTGGACGCGCGCGCCCTGGCCGACCTGGGACCCGCGGTCCAGTTGGTCGGCGACCATGCCATGACCTCGTTCAGCGGCGGACGCGGCGGCCCGGCCTTCAGCGGCTACGGCGTCGGCGGCGTCCAGATCGACTGGGCGCGGTTCGACTCGGTGATGGGGGCGACGGCCGACGCCCTCCCCTTCGCCCCACTGACCTATGGCGGACTGGCGCCGAGCGGCGGACTCGGGTTCGAAACCTACGCGGTCACCGACACCCTGACCCGGTACGGCAAGCCCCACACCCAGGTGCTCACCGACGTCCTGGGCGCCGTGCGTACCCGCTGTGCGGCCCAGGGTTGGCCGGAGCCCGTCTACACCGTCGGCGACGAACCCGGCGAGACCAGTCTGCCCCAGGTCACCGCCTTTGCCGACGCCATCCATGCCGCCGGGTCACGCACCGCGGTCTTCACCAGCTTCACCGCCGCCGACGCACCCAGGGCAATCCTGGCGAACCATGTCGACCAGCTCTACCTGACCCACCACAACGCCGCGGCCATGCAGCACATCCTCAGTCAGGGCCACGCCTGCGGAACCTACAACCTGGGCGGACGCTATGCCCGCGGCATCTACCAATTCAAGCTGCGCCAGGAGGGCTGCCGCGCCGGGTACTACCAATTCGCATTCGGCTCCAGTCACGGCGACATGTACTATGCCCTGGACGGCCGCGAAGACGATCTGGTCGCCGCCCTGCCGAGCGCCGAAGCCGGCACGCTCATTCCCACCCTGGACGTGGAGCGCTTCCGCGAGGCGGTCGACGACTATCGCTACCTGCTCGCCCTGGAACAGGCCATCGCGGCACCGGTGAATCCGCAAGCCGCGGCCGCCGCCCGCGCCTGGCTGGACAACCTGATGGCGGGCCTCACCGTCGACCACACTGAGCTCGCGGACCCGCCGTTTGATGCCGCGGATCTCGACGCCATTCGCGCGGTTGCGCGGCAGTTCATCGTTGAGGTGCTGGGACTGGGGACGGAATAGACCGCGGCTAGCGGGTAGGTCGGGTTAGGCGCGCGTGGCACTGCCCTGGCAATACTAAACGGACGGTGAACGCGCGCCGTAACCCGACATCCCGGCTCGGAACGTCTGGTTACGGTGCGCGGGATACAGCGCCCCATGGTGTAGTTCGTCCGGCTAAGTGTAAGTAATGTGACAAAATTTACGAGATGACTTCGCACCACATTTTGATTGAAGAAGCGTGTGCAGCACTAGAGCGAGACTCAATCGACATAGCACGAGACATCATAAAGAACAAATATCCATTTGAGTTACTGAAAAAGAACGGCCGAAGTTACACTGACCGTCAGAAGATGCGGATTTTTCTTCGCGATGGATTTGTTGATAGATATTCAGGGGAAAAAATGGTGTTTCCCCCTGTGCTTCGCATCATGTCAGCCATAATGCCAGTAGAATTTCCGTTTCATAAAAACTGGAAAACCAGCGAATGTCATATCGCGTATTGGCAACTTTTGCCAACTGTTGACCATATCGTACCAGTATCGCGGGGAGGAATCGATGTTGAAGCTAATTGGGTGTGTACATCCCAGCTACGGAACAGCGCGAAATCGAATTGGCTGCTTGAAGAACTGGGGTGGGAATTGCGGGCACCAGGCGCTCTCGATGACTGGGATGGCCTCTTGTCATGGTTTATAAGATACACAGAAAAGCAGCCTCACTCACTTAAAGATCCGTATGTCTTGTCTTGGTACAGAGCCGCTCACGATGCCTATGGAAAGTAAAGATCCCGACGGCGCATGCCTGCAAGATCCGTAGGGGGCAACTGTAGGGTCGAATTAATTCGCCCCTACACGCCGGCCTTGGTCATGAACCCGACCACCGCGCGATCTGCACGGTCGTCGGTCCGCACAGCGGACCCTACAGGTCACGGTGTTACCCTAGGGTCCGCTGTGCGGACCGTCCGCGGCCGGCCGGAAAGATGATCAAGGCCCGGCTCGCCCTGGGACAGGCCATCAAGGCCGCAAGCCGCGGGGCAACCGCCCGTGGCTGGCTGGCTGAAGAACCGGATGGCGGGCATCACCGTCGACCCAACCGAGCGCGCGGACCCGCCATACGAAGTCGAGTTCCGGGCGAGTTCCGGGGACAGTTTACTCAATTCCGAGTTCCGCGAGTTCCGGGGACAGTTTACTCAATTCCGGCGAGTTGAGTTCCGGGGACAGTTTACTCAATTCCGGCGTCCTTGATCATCGTCTTGGCCGCAAGAAGACCGGAGGTCGAGGCTTCAGCCGGTGGACCTCGCGTCTGAGCGACCCTTGTCCGGGTAAAGCGATTCCCAGGAGTAAAGATCCCGACTGCGCATGCCTGCAAGATCCGTACGGGCAACTGTAGGGGCGAATTCATTCGCCCCTACACCCCGGCCTTGGTCATGAACCCGGCAACCGCGCGATCTGCACGGTCGTCGGTCCGCACAGCGGACCCTACAGGTCACGGTGTTACCGTACGGTCCGCTGTGCGGACCGTCCGCTATGCGGACCCTCCGCGGCCGGCCGGAACCATGATCAAGGCGCCGGCGAGCCCGCAAGCCGCGGGGCAACCGCCCGTGGCTGGCTGGCTGAAGAACCGGATGGCGGGCCTCACCGTCGACCCCACCGAGCGCGCGGACCCGCCATACGAGGTCGCCGATCGCGATGCCAGCCGTCCCAAGCGTCGGCTCTTTGACACCCCAGGTAACGCGTAGTAGCCTCGCTACAGGGTTGGCATCCGCGCGAAGGTTTCGGAGCAAACGATCAGCAGGCCCTGTCGGTGTCA
>Ga0247835_1003243_pt1 | contig 15687 bp, 8 predicted proteins | sample LaCtaG_3_FD_189912 | JGI IMG/M metagenome (GOLD analysis project Ga0247835, IMG submission 189912) | Freshwater microbial communities from meromictic Lake La Cruz, Castile-La Mancha, Spain - LaCruzMarch2015_13.5m | ecosystem: Environmental > Aquatic > Freshwater > Lake | place: Spain: Castile-La... | reverse complement strand
AGGTCTCCATCCGTGAGCGTTGCCACCGGACCGCCGTGTCGGGCAAGGAAGTCCATCCATTTGGCCCGCCCGGTGGAGTATTCGCTAATGCCCGTTCCCCGACGGTTGCTGCTGACCAGTCGGAGGGCGTCTGGGAAGGTATCAGTCCCAAAATCGGTGCGAATGTATCGGCCCTCCTTTTCTTTAAGGGGTCCGGTCTTCCAGAGTCGGGCAGCTTCAACGCCAAAGCGGAGGTCTTGTACTCGGGTGAGGAACTCGGCGTGCGCTGGATCCGAGACGGCGGCCTCAGCGGCAGCGATTGACGCCGACAACGCCGTGATCACTTCTGGTTTAAGGTACGTGGCAAGGGGATCGCTGAACTCGTGGTAGTTTGCCATTTCGGGAAACTTAGCCGCCGCATCCAGCGTTTTGAGGTACTCGCGCACTGCGGGGCCAGCCGGACCGTAGTACCCATCGGTGAACTCCAGAATTAACTTCTGCGGATCAAGTGAGGGGTCGCTCATGAGCTTGCTGAACACCCAATTCTTCATTACCACCGCATCGCCCCCCATGCTGGAGTAGTTTCCCTGAATCATTAAGCCGCGAATCCCGAGATCATGATACGCCTTGATGGACCTCGCGAGGAAGGGGATTACCGGGTACGGATGAACAAAGTTGTGAAAGCTCGCGCCGTATTCCCAGACATAAACGCGATTTTTCGCGACCTCGCACCAGCGCGTGAGATTCAGCCAGAATGCACGATTCTCCGATGACGGGTCATTGGCTGCGGTGTTGGCGCTGTGCCGTAATCTGGGAACGTAAATCGATACGTTCTCGCGCGGGACGGTGATGGCGGGCGGAGCCTCAAGGCTCATATAAGCAAACGTGCCCACCTGAATGCCGGGATACTTGGCGTCCAGAATCTCCGCAGTTTTGTTAATCATACGAAGCAGCGTGGCCGAATAGCCTGGCAGCACCCTGCCATCCGGGTTGGTCCACGCCTCCTCGGCATAAATCTTCTCGCAACGTTCGCACTCGCACATGCCGTTGTACCAGTCTCCCATCCCGGCAAAGTAGATGAAGTGTTTTAAGTCTCCTCCACGCTTGACCACTTCCTTCTCAAGTTCTGCGGCAAGGGCTTCCGCGATGCCATTCGCGGTGTAGCAGTAGTGAAGGTTGTTGAATCCGCGGATTTCCTTCGTGACCTCCTTAGTCTGCGGGTCCCGGAGTTTAACCAGCGGAAAGACCTCCTTGGAATTCGCTTCGGCAAAACTCCGAAGAAGCGGCTGGATATTGTGGCCGCCGGTGAACTGGATCGGACTCACTGCCCGGATCTTATGAACAAAGTCATTCTTGCGTGTCATTGCCTCCCGGTTCATCTGGTCGTGAAGTCGGAAGGGCGGGTTCCAAGCGTAATCGATTGCCTCGATTTTCAGGTTTGGGGAAGAGGGAATGTCTTCGGCGTCCCATGCCCAGAACCGACAGCCAAGGCGTTCCATGAACTCGTAAAAGCCGAATCGGAGGCCAATCGGCGCGGTTGCTGAAATCTCCACACGTCCCGCGATTGTTCGGATTCGAAACGCGTCCTCGGGAGCGTGCGGGTCATCGATCTGTCGGAACACCAAGGTTCCGGCGGGAGGTTCGCCGTCGCCAGCCAAAGCAGTGACCTCGGCGGAACTTCCGGACAGGCGTTCGAGGAGCGGGAGGAAGTCGACCTTCAACGCATCGGCAGAGGCAGGGGGCAAATTCTGGAACACCACTCGCAGAGGTACGCCCGGCGTGCCGAGGACGACGCTCGGTTCACCCTGACCAACAAGGCTGGTTACGGAGCAAACAAGGGCAAAGAGGATCGTGCGATTCATGTCGGGGAGCAGGGGGATTCGAATCCGTTCGCGCCCTCGCGCTCCAGAGCCACGCGCAGAACCATCGCGGTGCACCACGCATGGGAGAAACCGGCGAGGTTTCCGTGGTTGCTATAGAAGGGACCGACATCGTAACCCGCACGATGGTCATCCTTTTCAAGATGGATCACGGAGTTCCCAAGTCCGGACCAATCAATGAAGTAAAACTGCTCGGTGACCATGCCCGCATACGCGTTGAACTGCCCGTCCACCAGAGGGGTCAACTGCGACGCAAATGCCCAATGATCATCCGCGAGACGGGTCCAGCGATCGTTTCCGGTCCACTTCGCGAGATCTCGGAGACTCGCATCGGCATCCAACCCGTAGATGTGAAGATGGTTGTTTTTAAAGGAGGCGATATCTCCACCCCGGCTGCTCAGCCCGTAGACTCCGATCAGTGTGCGGGGGTCGAAGTCGTGATGGAACGATTTCCTCCAAAGGTAAAGTTGTTGAGCCGCTTTCACGCAGGTTTCAAGATCCTCCGGGCGTTGCAGCAAGCGGAACGCATCCGCATAAGTGTTCAACGCAATATAGGTGTCCTCGGACGTGAGGGATTCCCCCACATCCTCTGGGGCGCCGAAAAGAAGTCCCTCTTCGACAGCTGACCGATAGTGATCCAGTCCGGAGTGGATGAGTTCCAGAAACTCTCCGGAACCGAGGCGAGTCAGTTCGCACCAAACCGATATCCAGATCATCGCCGCAGTTCCCTGGAGGCCCGCAGGTCGTCCGGTTCGCGCGTCCACGCTCATGGGCAGCGGCCACCCTTCCACGGCGAGATCCGCAACCTTCTGCGCCTGAACCTGCAGTTGGGGGTGGAGATCTTTGGCGAACGGGAGAATTGCCCGGTGATGACGAAGAGTTCGCGATGCGCGCCACACGGCATCGCCAAGGGTGCGGAGATGCAGATGGTGAGGATCAGGCATCCAGTTTCCGTCGAATCCACCCGCCAAGCGACCAGCGAAGATACTTGCGGAAAGGGCGTCGGGCGGCACATGGCGCGTCCACCAAAATCCGGAGGGAGAGACAAGCCCTACCGAGATTAAATGGCTCCAGCAGTAGGATACAGCTTCGATGGCCGCTGCGTCGTTGTGCCTGGCCGCCCATTCGATAAGGGCCTCGAAGACGACCCACCCACTCACCCATCCGACCCCCATTTCCTGCCGGTCCAGCGACGTGCCTCCCGCCTCGGCAATTTGTTGACCGATGCGATCGAATGCAGCCGTGTAGCGGAACGAATTGCGCGCGGGATCGTGATGCCACTTCATCAGGGCATCCCGCGTCACCGATGCGTGCACGGTTGGATTCGCAGGGAACTCGAGCGCCGTAGCGATATGATACTGCTCCTCCAGAAACGAGAGGAGTTCCCGGCGCTCCCCCGGGATTCGCAGGACCCGCAGCGACCAATGGCAGATTTCCGCCGCCGCAGGGAAGTGCGTCCCTTTGATTGGCCCGGTGTAATCGTGGCCGACCGGACGATACGGCCTCTCGTTTGCAGGAAGAGAGGCACGCAGGCGAGGAATCCCGTCTCGATAAGCAAATCCCACCCCGGACTTAAGAGATGCCGATCCCGCATGGCCCGCAGGGGCCACTTCCAAAATTACCCAGCCCGAACCGTCATGGACGGCGACAAGCGGCTGAGAAGCTCGCCAAACGTCGAACTCCCAGTACGAGCTCCGAAACCTGGAAGGTTCCTCAAGCAACGCATCGAATCGGGGATAATACTGAGGGCACGAGTCGAGGAGATTGTCTCCCCAAAACAGCCCCGGGATGCACCAGAAGGGGTCGGCACTTGGAGGCAATTCCAACTCGCACCCGACCGCAAAGGACTCCCCGGGGTTCAAGTTCCAATGCACTTTCCACCAACCATCCCCGGTGGAGACAATAGAAGTGGGCCTTGGTCCCTCCCACGAGAGAAAGTCCGGCAGGGAAAACTCAGGCATTGATTAGTGGGGTGTCGCGGTGGAGAGACGATGCGTCATGGCGGGGATTTCCTAAGGGTTCGCGCTTTCGTGTCGCGCCGCCGTCCACCCCAGGCGCCGAGAGCGAAGCCATGGTGAAAGAACATCCCGGTGCGCCTCGAACATCGCATCCATGAGTTCCCGAATCCCTCCCAGTGTCAGCGAGGCGGACGTGTTGGGGTCCAGCATGGCGGCCTGGTAAAGAAACTCCTTGTCATTGTGAAGGATACCCCGCACGGCAAGATCCTGCACATTGATGTTTGTTCGGATCAGCGCGGCAACCTGCGGCGGAAGGTCTCCGATGACCGTGGGAGTGACCCCTGCCCGGTCCGCCACGCAGGGCACCTCAACGCACGAATCCCCGGGAAGGTTTGCAATGAGAGCACCACCGCTGTTGTGCACGTTGCCGTTGAAAACGAAGGGGCGGTCGGTTGCCACAGCGTTCATAATGCGGCTCGCGTACTCCACGCTGAGCGGATCATCCGGGGAAACCACCGGAAGCCCTTCCGACAGCCTGCGATCGAGTGCGTCCGTGGCAGCATTCAAGTTAGCCACATCATCCAGGTACCCGGCCACCCGTAGTGCACACCGGGCAATCTCGGTTTCGCTCTTAAGATAGACCGGCAAATACTCCGAGCAATGTCCGCTGGTTTCCGTCATGAAAAACCCCAGCCAACGCATCATCTCAAACCGCACGGGATCGAAACGTTCAAAGCAGGGTCGCTCCTGAATCTCCCACAAATCGGGGTAAAGATCCCGGCCGTCGGACTCGAATCTTAGGAATGCTGCCATATGGTTGATTCCCGCGCAGGTATAGCTCAGGTGTTCATCCCGCCCCAGTTCAAGCCATCGCTTCCATTCCAACACACGCTCGGGATCATTCCAGGGTCTCTCAAAGTGTGTCACGATTTCTTCCTCAGCCACATGTTTCATGGCCACCAACATCCGCATCGTAGCGGCAGTATTCACCACCCCATGGCACAATCCTACGGCACGTACCGACGTCGCTCGATGGATCGCCAGCATATGCATGGCCATCGGGTTTGCATAATTCAGCAGGAGAGCCCGAGGACACTTCTCCGCCATCAGCTGGCAAATTTCGAGCACAACCGGGATCGACCGTGCAGCACGAAAGATTCCGCCCACACCGAGGGTGTCTCCAATGACTTGCCTCAGCCCAAACTTCAGCGGAATCTCGAGATCCTTGCGCGTGGCGTCCTGTCCCCCGACACCAATCGTGCAAATGACGAAATCCGCCCCGTCCAGCGCATCCTGCACTCTTCCGGTCGCAGACAAACTGCCGCGTGTGCCGAGCGTTTCGTTGATCGAGCGCCCCATGCGCAGGGCAAGATCCAGTCGGGCCGGATCGGTGTCCACCAGAACGATCTCCGACTCATCCAAGGCCGCGTGCCGCAGCGTGTCCGAAATAATGTTTTTGCTGAATACCGCCGACCCGGCTCCGATGATAACAATTCTTGGCATGCTGCAAGTAGGATAGGTGCTTGAGGGGTGAAGGAAAATCTCTTTTAGATCTCTTTTTTGTCGTAGTCAATAATCGGATTGAACATTGTTGTGCGATGAATCAGGTTGAAGGGATGCAAAGCGGTGACGGTTGGACCTTCTTTGGAAACAGTTGCCGGTATCTCCGGCCTGGCGCCTTTGACGGAGAATCCTTCGCGCATTCACTCAATATCTAACCATGAAAGTACGACGTCTCATTTCTTCTCCGCTGCTCATTGCGATCGGGTTCGGCCTCACCGTGTTTGCGGATCAGGCAGGTACGGTTCGGGCCAACCCTGCCGAAGGCGAGGTCATCGCCAACTGGAAGCTGGCCTCCTTCGTCGATAATGGGGTCGAGGATGAAGTGAGCGGCGCAAAATTATTCATCAGCCAGGGATTGCGCGAGGATGGCCAGAAGCGACCCGTACCCGCCGTCGAGGAGGCGGCCGGGGTGGTCGGATTGCGTTTCGGCGAGGGTCAAGTGCTGCTGGGAAAGACGGTGGGGATTCCCGGACTCGAGGAGGGATTCTTTGCGGGTAACCAACCGTTTTCTGCGAAGGTTGTTTTTGTGGTGCTCGGCCCACCGGTCGGAAACTACGGGGTCTTGTTGGACATTGGGCACTACATGAGGACGGGAGTGAATCTGTTGCTCGAAAAGGAGACCATGCGCATTCTCATGCGAATCAACGATGGGGAAAAGGCGCACCGTGCGCTGGGTCCGACGTCACTTGAGGAGGGAAAGGTCTACACGGCGGACATTCTATTCGATGGGTCGCACACCACCCTGCTGCTTGACGGCGAATTTGAGTGCATGTCGGATATCGTCCCTCTGCCTTTCGATCAGACCTTTAGCATCGGTTCCGGCAATGGCGATCGCTACTGGTTTAACGGAGTGATCAGTGAGATCTCGATATCGAGGCCCAAGCGTTAGGACGTTCTTGAACAACGGCAAGATCCAGTCTCATTTTTCGATCCTGCTCCGCGGATGGGTGGGCGTCCTGCGGGACACATCGGATTCTTGTGCGGTGTGGGAAACGGAGACTGGGCGCAAGACCGATAACTTTCTCAGCGCCAGCGGTCTTGCATGCGACGGAGTCACCCGAATGCTGCCGGCATTGGCTGCCTGGACAGCAGGTAAAGACAATCCCTCAACGGTGCTTGTTGAGGGAGGTCAAGACATCGATCCGCGGGAAATTATCCTCCGCGCGGTTACCGCCGGAACAAACCCCGAGCATCGTGATTTTTGGGGATGGGCCTCTGCTTCAAACCTTGATCAAAGACAGATTGAGGCTTCCAACGTGGCGCTCACCCTCTGGCTGGCGCGCGATTGGTTCTTTGAAGCCTGTGGCGATCGGACCAGGAAGAATGCTTCAGAGTGGCTTGCGGCAGCCAACGTGTTCGACCGGTTTTACAACAATCGCGCGATGTTTAGTGCGCTCACGCACGCGTGCTGTCTCGCATTATCCGATCATGGGATGCACGGGAGTTTTGAAGATCTCACCAAGCGCCTCCGTTTCTCAAACCGGTTCATTTCAAGCGACGGCTGGATGTGGGACTACGAGGGCGGCGGGATGGATTACTACAACTTCTGGACGAACGGTTCCCATCACGCGCTTGTTCGGGCGATTCTTGGCGAGCGAGCGCCCAGCGAGAGCGTCGCGGGGATCGAGGCCTTGGAGATGCGCTTAACCGATCTACCTCGATTGATCGATCGCAAGGGACGAAACATCCTTTTTGGACGTTCACTGGCGTATCGCTGGGCAATCCTCGGTGGCGCGGTAGCTGGTCAATTTTATGATTCCACTGCGATCGATCCGGCAGTGGTTCGAACCCTACTGGAGGCCCAACTCGATTTCTGGTCATCGGTGGGAGCCATTGACGAGCGCGGCGTTCTCCGGGGAACTCTCACTGCCCACGGGGGACATGGAGTGCTGTCGGATTACATCAATTGTGGTCATCCTTACTGGTGCATGCAGGCGTTTCTTTGTCTCGGACTTTCGGGAGATCACGCCTTCTGGAATGCGGCGGTTTCGCAAGATCCCGGGCTGCCGGAGATTGTTTGCCGACCGGAGATCGGACTAATACTGCAAAGCGTGGATGAAGGCGACGAGGTGCGTCTGTATCAGTCGGCTAATCTCGATCATCCGCGAAACGCGCTTTATCAAAAGTTCGTCTATAGCAGTGCTTTTCCCTGCAACTGTTTGTTCGATTCCGGATGTGCCTGGGATGAAACGATCACCCTTTCTGACAATCAGTTGACCTTGCGCAAGGGGGACGGTTGTCTCATCGCGCCGTCTGCAAAGGAATTGCTCGCCTGCGAGGAAAACACGCTGAAGTTTCGCACCGCGTATAGGGCGGGCAACGAATGGTTCGCATCTGTCGAAACCACACTTACCATCCTCCCCGAGGGCTACGAGACGTGTCATGCCATCGTGTATTCACAAGACAATGCACCGACCTCTGCCGCGACCTTTGAGTGGGTGGAAGGCGGCTTTGTTCTAGGTGCGGAGGACCCGACCGAACTTCAGGAGAGTCGCTCCAAGACCGGACTTTCCGTGTTCCTGAAGTCTGGATCGGGACGGGCGGAGGTAACGGGTCATGCGGGATGGGTGTCCATCGAGGTGGTAAGAACGCCGATACCGCCATCAGGCGACGTCGCGAATCTTTGTTATGGCCATTCCATGCACGCCAACCTGGTCGCTTCGGCGGACCCCCGCATCTCCACGCTGCAGGCGCATCACAGCGCTCGGGAGTTCACGGAATCGGAGGGTGCGAGCACTTAATTGACGAATCCCGCCGCAAGAAGCTCGTTCTCCCTCGGGCGGGTTGTGTTTCCGGGGATGATGCGCGTGGATTGGAAGAAGCCGGGGACGGCGACTGCTTTCGACTCAATGCGCGCAAAGAGCATCTTGATCAACAATCCTCCGAGCGACATGGCGGGCTCATAAACTAAGGTAGGATGTCCGCCCGCTCCCGTTGTTCGGGGTTCCCGGAACATTTCGGTTGTCGCCAAGCTGACGTCTCCCGGAACCCGCAGATTGTGTTCCTTAAGAGCCCGTAAGACCCCCGCGAGGGACGATGCGCGCGGCATGAGGATGGCATCGAAGGGCTCAGCGCATTTGCTCAAATGTTCCCTCACGCCTTCGTATGCGGTGTCGCCATCGTCCGCGCGGAGATTCAGGGTATCGAGCGTTGTGGTCCGACCCAGCGTGTCACGCAGGCCGGAAGCCAGGCCCATCAAGCGCAGTCTGGTGGACATGGAAAACTCGTACTTCACTCCGATTGTGACGAGTGCAATTCGTCTCCGACCGGTTGCCGCCCACGCCCGGGCCAATCGCTCGGCCGGGCCAAAGTAGTCATTCGACACAAAATTTGCCGTGGTCGTGACGTGTGGCAGTTCGAGATTCACCACCGGCTTCTTTTGAGCCTCGTATGCGTTTGCAATTCGATCCCGCTGCTCCGGCATGAGCGCGTAAGGAAGAATGATCAAGCCGTCTGCGGTGGGAATCTCGTCCAGCAAAGCGGGAACGCACTCGTCCCTGCCGAACTTGTCAGGCGCAATTCCAGAAAACGTCGTCGGCGGGCCATGAATGGTGGCCTGCATCAACCCGGAGATCACCGCACTCATCCATGAATCCCCTTGCATCCGCTCGCCTTGCAATTCAGCTGCCACCACAATGCGCCGTGTCTTCTCAGGCGAGTTCGTCACGAGATAAGTGCCGCTCCCATGGCGAGCCTCCACCCGACCCTCCTTCGCCAAGCTTCGGATCACACTTTGAACCGTGGGAACGCTCACTTCGAGCCGCCTAGCCAATTCCCGGTTGCTCGGTAAACGCGTGCCATTTTTCAAATCCGCACGGTCAACCTCCCGAATGATGTACTCCCGGACGCGCTCGCTGGGACGCAACTTCATCGTCTCTATGCCATCGGACGCGATTTCACTACGGCTTCTTGCCATTAAAACGCCATCTTGTTTCCGGGAACGGAGGGGATCAACACAAAAGAGCATGTTTATGACGCCCGATAGTAGCGAACTGGCGCGGCGCGGGGAATCAGGGCGGAAATGATTTTCACTTTGGAAAGCACTCGCTTCCGCGATCCATCTATAGAAGCTAATAAGAGCATTAAAAGTGATAAACCACATGATTGACAAACGCATGGCGTTTCCCGCTTTATGGTGGGGAATGGATAAGCGTTTTTTGAGAGATTCTGCTCTGTCCGGCCATCGGGGACTTTGGTCGTGAAGAGGCTGCGTGTGGGACACATTGGCTGGCTTGCCAACGATCAGACCGAGTTTGCGGAGTCGGTGGCTTGGTGCGACGCGAATCCGGAGCGGCTGTCTTTGGCTTGCGAGAGGCATCCAGGTCTCGCCGCCTTCACGGACTATCGGGAGATGCTGCAGCATTCCGGCATCGACGCTGTGGTGATTGCGACCCCGAATTGGCTTCATTGCGACATGGCCTGTGAGTTTCTTGAGGCGGGGATTCATGTGTTTGTGGAGAAACCGATGGGAATTAACCGGAGCGAACTGGATCGCATGCTGGACGCCGCGGAACGGAGTTCGGCGAGGTTTGCGGTGGACTTCGAAATGCGGATTTCCTCCTTTGCGAAGCACGTGCAGGGAGTGCTGGAGTCGGGTCGCATTGGGGAATTGCGGCGTATGGAGTTGGTTCACCATCGTGGGGGGTGGCTTGAAGAGGGGAACGGCATTTGGCGCACCCGCCCGGAGCAAAGCGGTGGACTCTTCTTGATGGAACCGATCCACGCCATTGATTTTTTCCGCATGATCGCCGGCGAGGTGGAGTCGGTTCAGTGTATTGCAGGACCGAATGTTCTCAAGAACTACCGGTTTCCAGACAACGCCTGCACGCACCTCTTCTTTGAGAACGGCGTGACGTGTGTTCTCCTGAGCAGCCACACGCATTCTGCGGTCGCCAAGAGTCAGGCAGAGTGGCTCACTTTCGGGCACGAGATGCGGTGGATTTTCACGGGAACAGAGGGCTCTTTGGCTGTCGATGCCCTGCGGGGGGCTGTTTTGGTTAATCGGTACGAGGTCTATCCACCGGGTGCGGAGGGAACGCGGGTTGTGTTTGATTCTTGCGCGGATGTTTCCGGCGAGGGCCTGGATTTCTTTCACTGCATCCACACGATGCGGCTGGATTTTCTGCGTCGGTGTGCCACGGGGGAACCGCCGATTCAGGACGTTCGCGATGCGTGGAGAACGCACCTCGTGTGCCTCGCGGCAGAAGAATCGGCAGCCCGGGGCGGGTGTCGGGTCGAGATGAGTTACGCACGGGAAAGCCTGAGTTAAACGGAGAATTTGCAACATCCCACCACACCGCCCCCTTCCGCCAACGGCGGAATGTTCTTTAGCCCAGCCCAACGGGCTGGGTGGGCTCGGTGGAAAACCGTTTGCGGCCTGAAGGGCCGCGATGCGGAGCGAAATCCCCAATCCCGGCCCTTCAGGCCGGAATCGACTCGAACCCGCGTGAACCCAGCCCGTTGGGCTGGGCTAACGAATCTCGGCACCGTTGGTGCCACCATCCAAGTCCGCCAACGGCGGAACATGACGATCGCGCAATCGTCCACGCGCGGGCATTCCCACCCCCCCTCCGCCAACGGCGGAATATTCTTTAGCCCAGCCCAACGGGCTGGGTGGGCTCGGTGGAAAACCGTTTGCGGCCTGAAGGGCCGCGATGCGCGACGCATCGGGAAAGGGTCGATGAATTCGCAACGCTCCACTCGCTCACATGCGATAATATATGATACTATTCACTCTTACATCACTTTCTTTCTTGTTTCTGACCGCGTCATGAGTAAATTCTCCGGCAATGGTCCGTTCGTTGGAATCTCGCCTTTCTGTGGCTCAATGCGTTTCGCTGGTGGGCAAGATCGACGAGAATCTTGACGTCGTCGCGACGCTTTCCCGGCAGGCCAGCCTGGAAGGGGCTGCTCTGATTCTCTTCCCGGAGGCTCATGTCACCGGATACTCGTATCGCAACCTTCCCACCCTCGTTCGAGCCACCGCCGAAACAAGGAATGGCAGGATCGTCCGGCGGTTAAGTGAGATCGCGAGCGACTGCAATCTCACCGTGTGTTGTGGGATGTTTGAGCGGGAGGGACCGCATTTTTACAACACCCTGGTTGTCGCATCTCCCGATGGAAAAATCGACGGGCAACGCAAGGGGGTTCTTGCCGGCGGCGAAGTGGAAATCCTCACCGCAGAACCCCATCGCAAAGGATTCGACTGTTGTGGGTTCCGCTTTGGCGCACTGGTTTGCGCGGATAGTGCCCTCAAGGACTACGACGAGCAGTTTGCCGAATTGGACGTGTCCCTGGTGCTTCACTCGAGCGCGGGTCGGGTAATTCAACAGACGCCACCATGCGCCGACAAAGAGCGAAAGCTGTCGGACGATGCCTTTCAAAACGGGCAACGACTCGCCAGAAGCCTGGACGTCTCGTATGCGGTCGCGAATCCCATCGGGTTCAGCCTCGAAGACGAATATCCAGGCAACTCCTGGATTATCCGACCGGACGGGAAATGCGTGCGCGGGTCCGTGGATCCCTCCCCTCGTAATGCCTCCCCCAGCGTCCTGACACTCGATTTGCCCGGCCATCCATCCGTCAAAAACAAGCTTTCCCGGCTCGCAAAGCCTCTCATTCCCGCCGCCTTGGCGTTCTTGTTGGGGTTGACGAGCACCATGGGTTCTCTTCCTGTGCAGAATCTGAGTTCCCCAGCACCCGCGGCCCTCTGGAGCACGATCAACAGCCAAGTGGAAGCCTCGGGCGCAGCTGATGAATCTGTGCTCTCCTGGACTTTGAACGAAGGCCAGAATGCCGAGCTTGCACTGAAGCCGGAAACCCCTCTCTTTTCTCAGCTCCGGGACTACGACCGTTTGGAGTTTGAATTCCGCGTCCAGAGCGGACGGCTGGATTCCTTGGAATTTCGAGCGTTGGGTCACGTTTCGGGAACCCGCCGCAACAAGCTTCACCAATGGGGGCTCGCCGTGTTGACGACACCCCCAGGGGTCTGGCACAGCCGACAAATCGATCTGGCCCGTCCCAATTGGTTTCCTTGGGACAACCCCGATGGAACCCCGCCACAATTCGGCTTCGGCGCTCTCGCGGTCGCCCCGAACACGGTGGTGGAGTTTCGAAAACTTCGTCTGATCGCGGCGCCGCTGCGCGTGAAACCGTTCTTTGAAACTCCAGTCACTTGGCCGATTCGCTCGACCGAGTCCGACGGCAACACCGCCTACTCCTTCGAGGTTCCCGTCCAAAACATCAGCGGCAAACCTGCCGAGATCCAGGCACAATTGGAATCAACGCACGATGCGTTCCACGTTACGTGTGAGCCCGCTTCCGTACCCGCAAAGAACGGAGAGACGGTTGTCTTTCGGGTCAGGGCCACGATTTCTCAGGCCGCAATTGCCGCCACACCCGAGCTTTTCAGCGAGGAACTCCGCATCACGTTTCGCACCCGCGACGACCCGAGTGCCTCGACCACTTTTCCCATGGTTTTGACGCGACCGCTCACCTCAGGAACCGGGAAATCGTTCATCCTCCCGGCTGGGGACGCCAAATTCCTGCGGGACACGTACGCGACCGGTGACGCGAAGGCCATCAAGGAACTCGGCATCGATAAGATTCTGGCGGATGCGGACGCATTCCTGGCGATTCGTCTGGATCAGATTCCGGGTGGACATGGACGCGTCGAGAACAACTGGCCGGTGGTTCCGGGGTCAAATCCCCCGCGCCGTTACCAAATCGGAACCACGATGCCGGAGATTGTCGATTCTGAGACCGGCCTTCGGGAGGTCGGAACTCCCCTCGCGAACCGGGTTTGGAAGGAGTATTTGGGCACGTCGGGGCGTGCGCCGGAGTCCCTTGGGTTGGCCTACTTGATCACGGGTGACGAGAAGTATGCGGCGAAGGCGGTGGAACTCATGGAGTTGTATGCGACACAGTATGCGAGTCTGCCGTGGGGATCCGTGTTCGAGGCCCCGTGGGGCAACGGACCGGCGATCCTGAGTGCCAGCCGTGTTTCGACCAACAGTGGCTACGGATCGAATTGGCTCTTCCGCTTTCACGCGAGAATGCTGGGTCTCATCAATGAATCGCCGTCGCTTACTCCCGAGGCAAGGCAGCGAATCTTGGCAGGCTTCGTGCTACCTTACGCGACAGAGCTAATGAAGTTTTCCGGTGGAATCTCGAACATGACCGACATCACGAACACGAACCTCCTCATTCTCGGTCTCGTGTTTGACGATGCCAACATGGTTCGTTTTGCGCTTCTGACGGATCCTGGATTGATTTCTCGCCTGGCGGATATTGACGAGGACGGTTTCTCGTCCGAGGGGCGTCCCGCGAACTATCACCTGGCTGCGATGGACGAGTTTCTACCCGCCATGGCGTATCTGCATAACAGCGGGCTTAAGGTTTCCTTCCCTCGCGATCGGTTGCTGGCCGCTGTGAAAATGCTTTACGAGCGGGCGACGAGCTGGGGCTTAATCCCGAACTCGGGAGATTGTGGTCGCGGCGGGATGATTGTTTCAAAAAGCACGCAGGCCGAGGCGCTCCTGCCCATTTTTCCAGACGTGCCGTGGCTGTTGGACATTTCCAAAAACCAAACCCTTCTGAGCAAGGCGCGTCACATGGCCCTCGCCCGGCAACCGTTAAACAACGGGCATCTTCAGTTGATAAACACCGAACCCCGTCTTTTCAAAACGGCCGGCATGGCCATCCTGCGTTCCGGTGAGTCGTCGAATCAGATCATGGCCACCCTCGATTACGGGCGCAATCCCATGCATGCGCACCTCGACCGGAACCAAATCACGCTGAGTGCGTTCGGCAAGGTGTTCACCCACGGACCAGGCACGCTTTACAACGCCGGGACGGGCGGGATCAAGTTAAGCGATGATCCCAAACTCCGGTCGTTCTGCGGTGCAGGGAGTCTCGGTCAGAATGTCATCCTTGTAGACCAGTTGAACCAGCAGCGTGCCATTGGAAAGCTTGTCGCCTCGGATACGTCCGCAGATAAACAGTTTGTCACGGCGCGCGTGGAGGGCATTGCGCCCGGTGTCGGGCATACGCGCACCCTGGCCTTGCGCGATGGATTGGTAATCGTGATGGATCGGATTGATTCGGCGGAGGATCACACGTACGACTTCGTTTACCACAACTTCGGCACGCTGTCTCCCGGTCCCGGGTGGGTGGGGAGTCCGGTAGAAACCCCGCTTGGAACCACGGCAAACTACGAAAACCTCATCGACCCGGTGCGACTGAGCGGACAAGGCCCGGTGCGTCTCACTTGGAATCTCACCGGACAGGTTAAGCCGCCTGTCGGAGCCCCCGACTCAAATAAAGCAGGTGCCGTTTCGGATCCCGTGCATCTCGCCCTATGGCATCTGGCTTCGCCCGGTGCGGAGTTCTTCACCGCGACCACGGGAATGAACAATCCCAACACCAGTGAAGTTCCCGGTCCGGCACCTTCTCTGATCAGCCGCTTCCGAGGCAAGGCAGCAGAGTATGTCACCGTACTGGAGCCGTATCGCGATAAGCCTACAGTTACCGGGCTGACCGGCGACGCCGACCGGTTTACGATACTGCGTGGCGATGAATCCCTGACGCTCTCACGTGATGACTTTAAACTCTGAGAGTCGCCCGGTGCTGTTTCCGAGTCCTCGCGGCCTAGGGGCTTTTTCGTTGATTGAAGTGGTGCTGGCGCTCGGGGTGGTCTCCACGATTCTCATCCCATTGATGGGAATGCTTGCCGTGGGGCTCAGCACATCGAAGGACAGCAACGTGGATGTGAAGACAGCTCTCATTGCGCAGCAGTGGTTGGCGGTGGCGCAAATGACGCCGTATACCACCGCGCAAGGAAGCGTGACGAAGCACCTCGACATGGATGGCAGGGAGGTTCCGGAGGCTCAGGCCGTATTCGTCGTTCGCTGCGATTACGCAAACTCCCAGGACGTCTTGGCGACGACAAACTTAAAGAAAGTGACGATCACGATCACCGGGCCCGGGGTGGGGCCGCGAACCCGCGTTTTTTCCACCACCGTTGCCAACCTCGGGTATTAGAAACGATCCCGAAACCCCGTGAGCCAGCGTTGCGAGTCGATTTCGGTTGGATGTGAGGAGGGAGCGAGAGGCTGGATCCGATGCGATCCCGCCCGAGCGCAGCGACGCGGCATCCGACCGAAAGCGCCGCAACCCGCATGGGCAGGGGCTTGGCGTGCTGCCGGACGTCGTTGTTCGTCGGTCACGGGTCGCAACGGACCCGCTCCCTCCTCATGCCTTGCCGACAGCACGCCAAACCTCTGCGCTGGCCCACGGGGTTTCGGGAT
>Ga0247835_1003236_pt1 | contig 15717 bp, 13 predicted proteins | sample LaCtaG_3_FD_189912 | JGI IMG/M metagenome (GOLD analysis project Ga0247835, IMG submission 189912) | Freshwater microbial communities from meromictic Lake La Cruz, Castile-La Mancha, Spain - LaCruzMarch2015_13.5m | ecosystem: Environmental > Aquatic > Freshwater > Lake | place: Spain: Castile-La... | reverse complement strand
CGTGCCAATGAATGGATTCACCGTCTGGACGCCATCCTGCAAAAGGCGTTGGCGATGGCCAAGGCGTTGCCGGCGCGCGACCCGGTTTCGGCGGCACAACGCCTCGAAGCCTCGCCCGTCCGAGAATCCGTCATTGACGGCACGGAACGCCGGACGCAAAGGCCGTCCGATGACGCACGGCAAACCGCCTGTTACAGCGGCAAAAAGAAAACCCACACCCTGAAAAACAACCTGGTCGTTGACAGCCTGTCCCGCACCGTGGCTTACCTGAGCCCCACCGTGCCGGGGAAAACCCATGATAAAGCCTTGGCCGACCAGTGCGGACTGGTATTCCCGTCCGGCTCTGTGCTGTTCCAGGACACGGGCTTCCAAGGCTATGCGCCTTCCGGTGTCCTTGTAATGCAGCCCAAGAAGAAACCGCGTGGCGGGGAACTCAGCGTGGATGAGAAATTCATCAACCGGCTGGTTTCCAAAACCCGCGTCATCGTCGAAAACGTCATTGCCGGTGTGAAACGTTGCCGGATTGTCAAGGACGTGTTCAGGAACACCCGCAAGGGCTATGACGACACCGTCATGGAATTGGCCTGTGGGCTACACAACTTACGCTGCACCCATAGGCACGCTTAGTTTTGGCGTTAATTTGGATGTTGTCTATTATTACAAAGGGTCATTTTTATTAATCCACCCATTTTTGTTTTTTTGGCGAAGGAATCCATGCAGATAGCGTTTAAAAATAAAAAACTCCGTGAACTTTGCGAAAACAAAAAGAAAGCCGAAGCAGACACGGTACCGATGGTGCTAAAAAATTACGCACCCGCTTGAGTGATTTAGACGCCGCTGAAAATGTCTGTGAACTGATAGCAGGCCGACCCCACCCGCTAGAACCGGACAGTTCAAGGGAATTCTTCGTTGAGCTAGCCGATGGCAAGCGTCTGGTGTTTACGCCAGATCATCAACCGATACCCTTAAACGAACATAACAAAACCGATTGGGCAAAAGTGACCGCAATAAGCATTGTTTTCATTGGCGATTATCACAAGCCTAAACAGAAGAGGAAATAAATATGGCTAACCAACAGACAGCGTTTAGTCCTGATTGGGTGTCCCCCCCTGGCGAAACCATTACCGATTTGCTGGAAGAAAAAGATTGGACGCAACTGGAGCTTGCCGCGCGTTTAGGCTACGACAAGAAACACGTAAATCAACTAATTAAAGGCAAAGCCGCATTGACTGAGGATGCCGCTTTACGCTTGGAACGCGTACTAGGGTCAACGGCTAATTTTTGGCTTAACAGAGAAGCTAAATACCGTGAACACTTGGCGCGGCTGGAAGCACAAGCGCTTAACCAAATGTCGATAGCTTGGCTGGATAAATTGCCATTAAACGAACTAAAAAAAGCGGGCGTCATTCCCAATGAACGGATAACCGCACAAGCCAAGCCCGAATTGGTTGAACAGCTCTTACGCTTTTTTGGCGTGGCATCGCCGGAACAATGGCAAGCCCATTATGAAACTGGAATGCAAGTGGCGTTTCGGCGTACCCGCGAAAGCCAATCCGATATGGGGGCTATTTCTTCGTGGCTACGCTTAGGGGAAATCGAAGCCGAGAAATTGGCAGCCCCAGATTACAAACGCAGCAAATTTAAAAAAGCCCTGCACCGTATCCGTGAACTGACCGTGCAAGCCCCCGAAATATTTGAGCCAGAAATGCGCCGCTTATGCCATGAAGTGGGCGTGTTGTTGGTGATGGTGCCCGCCATACCCAAAGCCCACGTCAGCGGCGTGGCGCGTTGGTTGACTACACATAAACCACTGATTCAATTATCGCTGTATGGCAAAACCAACGATAAATTCTGGTTCACCTTCTTTCACGAAGCGGCGCATATTTTGTTGCATGAGGATGGTAAAAAAACCATATATTTAGACGACCTCAATAGCGATTGCAAAGACCCGCAAGAAGAAGAAGCGAATCGCTGGGCGAGGGAGTTTTTGATACCCGCAACAGTCCATGACCGTTTGCCTGAATTGCGTAGCAAAGCAGCCGTAAAGCATTTTTCTGAAGAAATAGGCATACATCCGGGCATTATCGTAGGGCGTTTACAACACGATAAAATCATCGAACCTTCTTGGATGAATGATTTAAAAGAAACCTTTAAATGGCTGGAAGAGCAAAACGCATGAGTAAAACCAAACTGGAACTGACCTGGATAGGCAAGGACAAGCGACCTAAGCTTGAGCCGAGGATATTGTTGGAAAATTCGGAGTTGTCGTATCACGCAAAGCATCGGGTCGGTGACAACGACCAGTTCGACAATAAGCTGATTTTCGGCGACAACCTGCTGGCCTTGAAGGCTTTGGAACAGGATTATGCGGGAAAGGCGAAACTTATCTATATTGATCCTCCATTTAATACTGGTTCGGCATTTGAACACTATGATGATGGACTAGAGCATTCAATTTGGTTAGGTTTAATGAGGGATCGTTTTGAAATTTTTCATAGATTACTCAGGGCTGATGGTGTTATAGCTGTACATTTAGATGATACTGAAATGGCTTACGCGAAAGTATTGTTAGATGAAATTTTTGGCCGAAACAATTACTGCAATACCATCACTCTCACTACAAACGATCCCTCTGGCTTTAAGGCTACAGGTGCAACTGTGTTTTCAATGGCAAACTATATTTTGCTTTTTTCGAAAGATAAATTACAAAAACCAATTTCCAAGATTTGGATTCCTAAAAACTATGATACTGGCTATAACAAATATCTCGTTAATAAAGAAGATCATTACTCCTCTTGGAGTTGGATAAGCATTGCTGAGGCTGTTGCAAATGCACTGGGGTATGAAACTATTGCGTACGCAAAACGCAAGTTATCAGAATCTTTCGATGATGAAATCGCGGAATTCGCTATTAAGAATGCGGATAAAGTTTTTCAACTTGTTGCTATTGGTGGTGGAGCCGCTATTAAACGCCGACAAACAATAAATGAATCAAAAAATATCAGGGGAAAAGTATTTGTCCCTCCTAATGAGGATGTCCTTGATTTTTACATAGCGAATGGTCGGCAAATGGTTTTTTATGATAAACGACTTGTAGAAATAGATGGCGCATTAATTCCTGCCGAACTAATTACTGATGTTTGGACAGATATTTCTTGGAATGGAATCGGCTCGGAAGGGGGAGTAGATTTTAAAAATGGAAAAAAACCTGAAGCCCTTGTAAAACGAATATTGGATATGTGTTCGTCTACTAACGACCTTGTCCTAGATTCGTTTGCCGGATCAGGAACATCGGCGGCTGTCGCACACAAAATGATGCGTAAATGGATAACAATTGAAATTAGCGAACATTGCCACAGCCACATCATCCCGCGCCTGAAAAAAGTCATAGCCGGCGAAGACCAGGGCGGCATCAGCAAAGCGGCTTTGTGGCAGGGCGGCGGTGGTTTTCGGTATTTCAGCCTCGCGCCGTCCTTACTGGAACAAGACCGCTGGGGGAATTGGGTGGTCAATCTTAACTATAATCCTGCAATGCTGGCGGAAGCCTTATGCGAGCTGGAAGGCTTTACTTATGCGCCGTCCGATAGCCAATGGTGGAACCACGGCTATTCGTCAGAGCAGGATTTTATCTACGTCACCACGCAAAACCTGTCGCACCAGCAATTGGAAGAATTGTCCGCCGAAGTCGGTGGCGACCGTTCTCTGTTAGTCTGTTGCGCGGCGTTTCGCGGCAAAGCCGATGCGTTTGCTAACCTGACCTTGAAGAAAATCCCCAAGATGGTGTTGTCGCGTTGCGAATGGGCGCATGACGATTACAGTTTGAACGTGGCGAATTTGCCAATGGCTCAACCAGAAACCAAGGGTAAGGAAACGAATAATCTAGCCCGCGTCAAAACAAAATCATCGATGGGGGATAATGGCCAACTGAGCTTATTTGGGGAGGCGGATAATGACGCAAATTAATTTTCCCGGATCACGTTGGTGGAAATTTGATTTTCATAACCACACACCCGCTTCGAGCGATTTTGATGCTTCTGAAAAAAGTACCTTACAACCGCGCGATTGGTTGCTGGCCTATATGCGTAAGGGTATCGATTGCGTTGCCGTGACTGATCACAATTGTAGTGACTGGATAACCACGTTGCAAGACACTTTAAAGCAGTTGACGTGCGAACAGCCTGAAGGTTATCGGCCTTTGGTGTTATTTCCGGGGGTTGAGATTACCACGTCTGAGTCGTTGCATCTTTTGGCACTATTCGATCATCAAGCGGATAAGTCTGTTTTAGATGGTTTGCTGGTGGGCAAACTAAACGTATCGAATGCTGGTAAACCCAATGCAGAACGGATGGTTAGCGAAAGCACGAGTTCTGTGATTGACCAAATCCACGCCTTAAAAGGTTTGGCAATTGCGGCGCATGTTGAAACAAAAAATGGTTTGCTTCAAGGTAAAACAAATGATCAGGGTAGCTTTAAACCTAAACAATCGGAGCGTTTATTAGAAGATGTCTTTTCTAAATTGGATGCTCTGGAATTTCAAACCCTGAATAGCGATTGTTATCACCATTTTGCCCAGCGAATAAACAATAAGGCGTTAGTGTCGGGTTCTGATTGGCCGCATAACACGGTTAATGCGGGTGCTCGGTTTTGCTGGGTGAAAATGTCTGAACCCAGTTTTGATGGGTTACGTTTGGCCTTACTTGATCCCGAATCAGCAATCCGTCGCAGCGATCAATATCCTGATGATCCACAACCTTTGCCTGAACAATGGATACAGTCCGTTACCTTAGAAAATATGCACCTGCGCCGCATCGGACATGGGGCTTTGGAGTTGCTGTTAAACCCTGCTTATAACGCCATTATTGGTGGTCGGGGTAGCGGAAAATCGACGGTGCTAGAATGTCTCCGTCTGGCTTTGGCGCGTGATAATGAGCTTAAAAAACTCGGCGATGAGTCTGAAATCTGGAAAAACTTTGAAGGCTTTCGTCGTGAATATGTGCAGCGCGATAAGCCTGGCATGATGTTGCCGGACACCAGAATTGCCGTTGAGGTGGTTAAGGGCAAAAACGAATCTGCCCAGCGATTCAACTATGTTTGGAGTAAACAAACTGACGGGCGTTTTGCTTGCCAAGTGCTGCGCTGGGAGGGCAATGAATGGCAAGCAACCGGTTTGGATGAACAGCAAGCGCGTTCGTTATTCCCCGTGAAAATTTTTAGCCAAAAACAGATTTTGGCCTTGGCAAATAATCCCCAAGCGTTATTGGAATATATTGATGATTCCATTCGTGAACAAAAACTGGAATGGCTACAACAATTTGAGCAACGCAAAACTGAATTATTGGCGGCACGGTTACGGGTGCGCACCCTTAAAAAAGAGTTGGAAAAAAAGCCAGCTTTGGAGTTGGAGTATAAAGAAGCCAGCCGCAAAGCGCGGGTGTTTGCTAACGCCAACTTCGGGCCGTTGCTGAAAGCTTACCAACGCGCTACACAGCAACAGCGGGCCTTAGATGATTTTTTTCAGTTGTTGGCTAATGATGTTGCCGGATTGGAAGGCGGTGTCGAGCAAGCCGCTAACATTGCCGCCACGGAACTGACACAATTTCTTGCCGAAACGCCTGCGGAGCAAGCCACCCTTGATAGCGTATTGGCAGTAAAGGATGAGTTAGTCAAACACTATCAGCAAATAGTCGCCGTTGTTGCAGCCATGCAAGAACAACTTAAGTCTGCACAACAAGGGCTGGCTACTAGCGATTGGCATACCGAAAACCAGCAGCATATAGAAGCTTACCTGCAAGAATCAGAGCGGCTCAAAGGGGAAGGCATAAATAGCGCGGAAGATGCGGCTCTTGCTATTGCCAGTGAAGAAAGGTTAAAAAAACAACTGGAGCAAATCAGGGCTTTTGAGGTTGATCTGGAACAGGCTAAGCAAGTGGTAAACGCGGCGGTGATTGCTTTAACCGAATGCCGTCAAGAGTTAACCCGTATTCGGGAAAGTTTTGTAGTTGGCTTATTTGAAGAAAATAACATGCTTAAAGTCAGTTTGCGTTGCTTGGCTAACACCAGGGCAGAAGTCAGCCGTTTTCGGGAAATTTTACGATTAGGCGGTGGTGAAAATTTTGCGGCTGCTATTTGGCAAGAAAATGAAGGGGATAATTCTGGTGTTCTATGGGATATAACTAATGTAACCGATTCCCAACTGATTTCAGGAAGACTTGAAGAACTGAAAGAATCATTGGAGGAAATGAATCAAAAAAAGCATGATGCCCAGATTCTCAATACCCGATTTCGGGCAGAGTTAATAAGGCGCATTGAGAACCTGCCTTACGAAGCCTTTGATCAGTTGGCGGTATGGTTTCCTGATGATGAAGTGACGTTGGAATATCGGCCTAGCGAAAACAAACCTTATAAAAATATCGCCTTGGCCTCCGCGGGACAAAAAACGGCGGCCATGTTGTCGTTTCTTTTAGTGCATGGCAATGAGCCATTGCTGTTGGACCAACCCGAAGATGATCTCGACAACGCGTTAGTGTCTGAACTGGTGGTTGAACAGTTACGGAAAAACAAAGTGCGCCGGCAGCTTATAGTGGTGACGCATAACGCCAATATCGTGGTCAATGCCGATGCTGAACTGGTGATGACTATGGATTTTAATGGGCAAATTAGCTTGGCTTCTTTCGGTGGTTTGCAAGAAACCACTGTGAGAACAGATATTTGTCGTGTGATGGAAGGCGGGGAAAAAGCATTCCGCCAACGTTACAAACGTATTCTTGAAGATTTAAGGATTTGGCCAACAATAACTTCCCGAAATCGAGTTGGCAACCCTAAGCCTGCTAAGTGATAATGGCCTGAAAATCCACCCTGAAAAAGTTGTAAAGAGTGAGCGTATACCCAAAGGACATTGAGTTAAAAATGCAACGTTTGTTTGCGAGGCTATCAGAGAAAGATAAGCGAAGTTACGCGGCGATTGAGTCAGCCAAGTTAGGGCGTGGTGGAATTGACTATGTTTCCGGGCTGTTTGGCATTGATCCCAAAACGATACGGCGGGGATTGTCTGAATTGGACGCGCCGGAGGATTCCGCGCCCAACCGGAGCCGAAAAAAAGGGGCGGAAGGAAAAGTATAAACGAGCAAAGTGAGTTGCTGGAAGCTAACTTTCTCCAGCTCCTTGCCGAATTCACTGCGGGCGATCCGATGCGTGAAGGCGTGTTATGGACGAACTTGTCGCGGCGCGAGATCAGCCGACGGCTGGCTGGAATGGGTTCGCCCGCGAGTCGGCATACCGTACGCAAGCTATTAAAAAAGCACGGATTGGGTCAACGCAAAGCACGTAAGAAAAAGTCGCTGGGCAACCATCCTGACCGGGACGCGCAGTTTCACAATATTGCCAAGCTCAAGGCGGCGTATCAGGATGCCGGTGACCCGGTCATCAGCATGGACACCAAGAAGAAAGAGCTGGTCGGCAACTTTGCCCGCGAAGGCCAAACCTATACGCAGGTTCCGGTGGATACGCTGGACCATGATTTCCCCAGTGCCGGTGTAGGCAAAGTGGTTCCGCACGGCCTTTATGATCTGGCCCAGAACGAAGGCTTCCTTCACCTCAACACCAGCCATGACACCAGCGAATTTTGCTGTGACAGTGTTGCCCATTGGTGGCAACGGCATGGCTGCAAGCATTACCCGAATGCCCGTCGGCTGTTGCTGCTCTGCGATGGCGGCGGCAGCAACGCCAGTAACCGGCACGTCTTCAAGGAAGCGTTACAAAAGCTGGCCAACCGATTGGGATTAGAGATTCGCATAGCCCACTATCCGCCATACTGCTCGAAACACAACCCCATCGAACATCGGCTGTTTCCCCATATTACACGGGCTTGCCGGGGCGTTGTTTTTCATTCGGTCGCCATTGCCAAGCAATTCATGGAGAAGGCGAAAACGAACACGGGGCTGAAAGTGACGGTGGATATTTTGGCTGGGGTCTATGCGACGGGCAAAAAATGCGCTACTGATTTCCTCACAACCATGACTATCCGGTTTGATGACTTCCTGCCCCGTTGGAACTACCAAGCCATCCCTAACGATCGATGATTTCGGGAAGTTATTTTTAGCCAAATCCTAAAAGGACAAAGCTAATGACGGTGGATGACTGGTTAAAACGGATTAAGCTGGGGGAGGATTCGACACTGGAGCTAAAACGGATCGTCATGCGCAGCAGCCACAAAGTGGAAGGCACTCATGCAGAGGGTTTGGCAGATGAATTAGCGGCAATGGCAAACGCAAATGGCGGGACTTTGGTGTTGGGGGTTGATGATAAAACCAAAGAAATTATCGGGATTGACTACACTTCGTTGGATACCGTAGAAAAATGGTTGTCCGAGATTTGCCAAACACGGATCAAACCTCCGTTAGATGTCTATTCGGAGCATATTGAGTTACCCGACAATACAGGTCAATTTCGTCCTGTTATTATCCTAAAAGTTCCACGCAGCTTAATGGTCCACAAAAGTCCTATCGGCTATTTCAAGCGTGTTCTCAATGCTAAACGTGAAATGGAACCCGAAGTATTGGCACGTCTATTTCAGCAACGCAGCCAATCGCGGATTATCAGGTTCGAAGAACAGGCTGTACCGGATACTTGTGTAGAAAATCTCGACAGTTTTTTGTCCCGCACCTTCATAAAAGAAGGCGAAGGTTCGGAAGAACAACAATTGCAGCGTTTGCATTTACTGAGTGAATTTGATGACCAATTACTTTTATCCATCGCGGGCGTATTGCTGTGCACAGCTAATCCTACCCGCTGGTTACCATCGGCTTATATTCAGGCGGTTGCCTACAGCGGGATCAGAAATGATCCTCAAGACCAATTAGATGCAAAAGATTTTTCAGGCCCGTTGGATAAACAAATCTGGGATGCTTTCGATTTTGTGCGCCTGAACATGAAAATTCCGGGCCGCAAAGCATTAGGGAGGATTGATTATCCGCAATACAGTTTACGGGCAATATTCGAGGCTATTGTTAATGCGGTCGTTCATCGCGATTATTCAATTTGGGGTGGACGCATACGCTTGCATTTATTTTCCGACCGTTTGGAGCTGTATTCCCCTGGATCATTGCCCAATTCAATGACAGTTGAAACGATGCGAATGATGTCTATGCCCCGCAACGAAGTTTTGTCGAGTTTGTTTTCCCGCTATTACGCTGTCCGCGACTCTGGCTTGGGGCGTGAGTATTTAATGGATCGGCGCGGCTCAGGTGTTGACGTAATTTTGGCGGAAAGTGAACGGATTTCTGATAAAAAACCCGTTTACGAAAATCTTGCTGACATGGAATTAAGATTGACCATTTACGCGGCGAGTTTGCCGACCGAGGAACTAAACCATGACTAACCGTGTGGTCAATACCATTAGCGGGCGTTTGAGCTTACGAGCACCACAACGGGAATCTCTGGAAGCCTTGGCGGCTACGATTGCGGCATCGCCGGACATGCTCAATCCCAAACGCGATGTACCCATGCTATTGGAAACGCTAAAGGGTGAGTTTCCTAAGCTATCGGATTTTGAACGCGAATTTCCGTCCTTGTGTTTTGCTTTTGGAATGTGCATAAAATAACTTAGTCAATTGCTAAAGCCGTCTTTTGAGGGACTGCGGCATAGTTCCACTGCCTAAGGTGTCCGTCAAAAACAATGCGCATAGATTCTTTAAATCCTGCCGCCACTTTTCTGCCTGTTGCATACACTTTATCAAGAATGCAGGCGACCACCTTTAACCCCGCCGTTGTGGATGCGCGCCCTATCAGCTCTTTTGTCAGTTGAAGGCTGGTCAGAATAGCGCCCTGTAACGCACGCGTAATATGCGGAAAAACGCGATGCCCGATAGGGTTCCACACGAGGTGTACGGTGGATAATGGGCGACCCGGATATCAACGCCAATCCCGTCCGCCAAAGCCTGTAACTCTTGTTTGAAAAGGTAGTGCCTGGACGAGTTGCTGCCACCGCCATCCATCAACATTAAAATGGACGTTGCATAGGCATAGTGCCGTTTTCCATAATGATCCCACCAGTGGCGGATCGAATCACAAGCAAACCCGGCGGTGTCATGGCTGGTGCCAATGCTGACGTAGGCTTCATTACGGGCGATGTCACTTGTGCCCGCCAAAGGCAGGGTATAAACCGCATGTGGAATGGCCACACCGTCTGCCAACGACGGGAAGTCGTGATCGAGGACTTCAATCGTTTCAGTAGTATAAAGCTCGCCTTCACGGAACAGATTGCCTATCTTCTCTTTTTTCTTGGTGTCCACGCTGACAACTGGATTGCCTTGGGCTTCATAGGCCGCTTTCAATTCGGCAATGCGTATGAACTGGGCATTACGGTTCACATGCCCGCCGGCAGACTTTTTTCTAGTGCCCCGTGTGGGTATTAGCGCTTTACGCTTCACGTAGCCATGCGTTTTTAATAATTTCCTGACGATGTTACGGCTCACTTTAAAGCCTTGTCCGGCTAATAATTGGGCGAGTTCGGCACACGTCAAGTTTGTCCATTTGACTTTTTCATCCATAGGGTCGCCAGCGGTATGCTCTTTTAAAAGCAGCAAAAACACGTCATGAATATCAGGGCGCTTTTCCAGCAAAGGCATACGGCCACCCCCCGATTGCCTACTGCTGTTTCCGGTCAGGGTTTCGGCTTCACCCAGTTCTTTGACGCCACGCACAACCGTATCGCGCGAACATCCAAACAGTTGGGCAATGTAACTGACCCCGCCATGTGGCAGTTTTAAAGCTTCAACCCCCGCATATAACCGCCTGCTTTTTTCAGGTAGGCGACCATACAATCCTTGCATTTGTTCTTCACAACTTTTGGATAGGGTTCAATCATTTTCGGACTTGGAAAGGCTTATTTTGGGCTAAATTTATCTCAGCTATCGGCTTATTGTCGAAATTAATTTATGCTCATTCCTTAGCGGTTAATTCATTGAAATAATTTGTGAATCCCTTACGATTCGAACGCATGACCATCAAATGTAAAGGGGCTTGCAGTAATCTTTATATAGCCACAACCAGCTTAAAAATAATGGGTTACCAAGTTAAAAAGCTGGTTGTGGCTGTTTTTGGCTTAATAAACTGGAAAAAATAGGGAAAGTTTTAAGGCTTGGACTATGGATTACACCGGACGATTTCTTAAGGCTTTGGCCTGATTTTACGGCTTAATTATCTGCGTAAATTTCATTAAACCGTTTCCTTGCCCTAACGTGTTCGTTTATACATTCCATTTTTGTGCTGCTATCAATTGGGTCAATACACCTTTCTGGCTTAGTATAAAACGCCTTGAATGCCCACTCCTTCTTGTTTTTTGCCGTTATTTCCTTGGCTTTTTGTTCCGCCATTAGCTCGGAATGGCGAAATATCGCCGCCCTATCCTCTTCTAAATTCACTTGGCTTTTTTGGTTGCTATAGTTCGCGGTGGTGTATTTGTGATCGCCCAAACTGGAAAGTATACTATGCCTTTTCACACCTCAAACGCTGCTTGCCGCGCTGGTTGCTGATACTCATGCCAACAGCGGGGCAGTTCGTAGCCACTTTACAAGAGATCGCCAAAAATCTCATTGGAGTGGTGCCGGATGTCTCAAAGCCACGACCGGACCACCCTAAACCTCACCGAAAACATGCCTATAAATCAACTTGTTAATGGGTTGATCGGCTTAAGTTTAAAGGATTGAGTGGCGTCCCATGGGGTAAACCTAGGTAATTGCCAGATAGAACTTGAACTGTTTGCCATTCTGGCCTCAGTTGAAAGTGCGGCCTGATACTGGCAGTGTTTTACCAGCTCAATTTGACTCAGCCGATAATCTTCGCCCAATTTTCCGTTAGGATAAGCAAAATACCGGATAGTCGTGTTTAACAATTGCTCTAAAGAGGTTTTGTTTGTGTTAATTTCATCCATAGCCGCTTGATCATCCAGTTTAGCCAAAATCGGGTGGCTGACGGTATGCCCACCGATTTCCATACCATGCCCATGCAAGGCTTTAAGTTCCGCCGATGTCAGCATCAAATCATCGGGCAAGCCTTTGACCAATCCGGCAATGAATTGGGTATGGGACAATCGTTGCGCTGGCTCCAAATGCTTTAATTTTTCTAGGATTGCACTAGCAGTTACAGCTTTTTGTGTTGGTGTCGCTATGGCAAATTCACCTAGCCCAATGCCGCTTAAATCCAGGCTGGTTTGCGGCATCAGGCGGATCGCTTCGATAATGCTGTCTTCCACATGCGCCCACCATCAAGATAACCGGACGCGATAAAAAATGTTGCGCTCAAGCCAAATTGTTTCAAGATGGGCAGGGCATTGTGCAGATTGTCCGCATAGCCGTCATCAAAGGTGATGGTCACTGCCCTAGGCGGTAAGTTGTCGTTCTGTAAACCAGACAGGGCTTCATTTAGCGACAGTACGTTAAAATAGCGAGCCAACAACTGCATTTGCCACGTGAAGGCTTGTTTGTCCACTTCACCAGGACGCATAAAATCTGCTTGGTCAAGCACCCGATGATAAATCAGGATGGACAGTTTTTTTTGTGCGCCCAAACCGGATGCCAAGGTTGCAAAAGGCTTTAAAACATGGAGTACAAATGCTTGCATAATCGAGTTTCTGGTGTCATTAAAGACGGTTTGCGTTGTTTAGGGTAATACCATATCACGGTATCTAAGCCTATTATAACTTTTGACAGCAAGTTTTCCGCTAATGAACAAATAAGCAGGCATTGCCAAAACAAGATTTTTCAATTTGGCTTGTAAAGCGGGATTGCCGCAATGCGCCCGTCTATGAGTTGCGATAAGTTTTGATAGGAAGGACTACTGATTGATTGATAACGATTTTTGAACTCCACGGTGTTCATGTGTTCGGGTAAATCTGTGGGATCGGGCATTAAATCGCGGTAATCTTTTATTTCCGAAATGGCTTTTTGCAATTTACGGGCATTTTCTGGTGATGACGTGGCTAGTTCACCAAAACGGATACCAGCTTTGTCCGCAGCCAAATCAACAAAGCTGAAACCACTGCCACCATCGGCATCACTAAGCTCTTTTTCTTCACCGACCACTTTGGAAATTTGCCCATTAATGGAAGCCGTGAGCGCGGCCGAACCAATAAAATGCTGGGACAAATCGTCTCTTTTATACATGTACACGGCATAGTAAGGCATGTTAACCGATTTTGAAGCAAAAAAACGCCCAGTTGCTTGTTTATTTACGTAATCGTTGAGCGTGAGAATCGCCATCTTATTTTCCTCAATGGCGTTGTTCAGGTTTGAGCGCTGGTAGGCAAGAGCGAACAAAGGCTTGAGCAGATCAGCAAAAGATAAACGCCATTTGGGATTATGTTGGACTACAATTTCCGCCAGTCTCCGTTGATACACATTGAAAGCCGTGTTGTCAGCACTAGGCGAGATCAATTGGCGGGCTTGGACTAAGGTTTGAATATCAGAAAAATAAGTGACCGCAATTTTTTCTGGCGTTATTTTCACTGATTTTATTTGGCGTGTCGCAAGCAAAAAATAATTGTTTAAAACCGAATGCCTGATGGTGTAATCAAGCAAATGTCCGGCAACACCGGAGGGCAACGATAATTTTCCAGCTTTAAATTTGGTGACCGTTGGTAGTGCCTGACCATCGACATTACCTAACCTGAGTGTGATATTAAGGTATTTGCCCAAACGGTTTTCCGGCAAGGTCGCCGTGACGGTAAACTTAAGCTTGTTAGGTTTAAGGGAGATTTCCACTGCACTTTTACTGTATCGGTTCAGCAAATAATTGGCAGCCAGATTGATATCTTCTTTACTAAGTTCCAAGGTGCTGATTTCATCAGGCCGGGTTTTTGAACCTTCGTGCAGGATATTTTTAGCCCGCAGCACATCCTTATGGCTTAATGACCAATCAAGTTTTACTTCAGGATGGTCACTTACGGCAAACAAGACAATGATCACGCAGATAGCCAGCAGTACACCCAGACTATAAACGGGTAAGCGAAGCAGATGCTTGATCATGCTAATCAGGAAAACATCAGATTAAAGCCCGCTTCTTTGAGGTAGTCGGCCTCTTGCGCCAAATCGGCATGGGTTAGCGGAGATTGCGCCAACCAGCCTTCAGGAAATTTCAACACCATCTTGCTTTTTGTCAGATTGATTTTAAATTCTGGCAGGTCTTCGTCATGTCGATTGCGCCTAAGCAGCACTGCCACTCTTAAAATAAGGGTGAGGTAAGGCGCGTATTGGTTCCATGGCGCAGGCAAGTTTAAAAAGCGGGAAAAAGAAAATTTACGCCGATGCGAGCGGATAATGGTTGCCAACAAAATTTGGTCTTGTTTGGAAAATCCTGGTAAATCACCATTTTCGATAATATAGGCGCTGTGTTTATGGTATTGGCTATGGGCGATGTCCTGACCAATTTCATGCAGGTCTGCTGCCCATTCGATAAATTGTCGGCAATCTTCGTCATTGACAAACGCCCTTTGTGTAGTGGCATTGTCTAAAATATATCCTACAGTCTGCTTAATCCGCCCCGCATGCCGACGGTCAGTGTGGTATCGCTCAATTAGGTTTTGCGTCGTTGCCGAACGGATATCCTGATCATAGATGCGCCCTAATAAATCCTGGATAAGGCCTTCCCTGAGCGCACCATCAGAAACGGTCATTTGTTCGATATTCAAACTTTTGAAAGTCGCATAAGCAATCGCTAACCCCCCAACAAAAACTGGCAAACGTTCATCGTCCAAGCCCGGTAAATTAAGTTCATTGATATGCGGACAATGGTTTACATGGTTTACCAGCAAATCCAGCCCAGTGCGGGTAATGCCATTGTTGCTCCAATTTTTTGCCGACAAGACATTGACAATTGCCTTCAAACTACCCGACGCGCCAACCGCCTCATCCCAATTTTTGCTTTGGAATTTGGTTTCGATGGGTTCCAATTGCTGCTGGGCGAATACCACGGCTTTAGTGAAAGCTTCCTTGGACAGTTTACCGCAAGGAAAAAACCAGTTGCTGACCGACACACACCCCATATGCAGACTTTCTTTGTTGAGTGCCGTTTCGCCGCTACCGATAATGTATTCGGTACTGCCGCCGCCAATGTCCATAACCAACCGCAAATCCCCATGGGTACCCAAGCTAAAAGCAACCCCTTGATAAATTAAACGCGCTTCTTCTATGCCGGAAATGATGTGGATAGGATGGTTTAAGGCTTTTTCCGCTTTGGCGATAAATTGCGGGGCGTTTTTGGCGGCACGCAAGGTATTGGTGCCGACGATACGGACACTTTCCGGCGGAAAATTGCGGATACGCTGACCAAAACGCTCTAAACACGCCAATGCCCTTAATTGTGTTGGCATATCAAGGATATTGTCTTTATCCAACCCTGATGCTAGCCTGACCATTTCTTTCAGTTGATCTAACGTGATGAGTTTACCGTTGCTTATCCTGCAAACAATCATGTGAAAACTGTTAGAACCCAAGTCTACAGCGGCAACAATTTCAGGTGGTTTCTTTTGCACAGGGTTTCCAGTTTTGTCTACGGAGCTTATTTATTTCTGATAAGATTGTTGGTTTTAAGCCATCTATTTAGAGGGGCTTTTTCACAGTAATTAATAGAGTTGAATTAACGAATCTTATTTTTAAAAATACACCAAAATTAACTTACCTATAAAACACACCCAATTGAAAATTACCACTTCTGACTTAAAAC
>Ga0247835_1003230_pt1 | contig 15736 bp, 9 predicted proteins | sample LaCtaG_3_FD_189912 | JGI IMG/M metagenome (GOLD analysis project Ga0247835, IMG submission 189912) | Freshwater microbial communities from meromictic Lake La Cruz, Castile-La Mancha, Spain - LaCruzMarch2015_13.5m | ecosystem: Environmental > Aquatic > Freshwater > Lake | place: Spain: Castile-La... | reverse complement strand
CTGTTCGCCGTTTACGGGGCGGCCGCGGCGATCGCGATTCTCGGTGTCGCGGCGTTCTTGCTGTCGCGCATCGCAGAGAAACCGCCTGCGCCTGCCAGACCGCCGAAGCCCGCGAAGCCTGCGAAGGAGAAAAAAGCGAAGCGACTGCCGCGCAAACGCAGCAGTGCGACGGAAGACTCCGCGGAAAACCAAGACCCCAGCGAACCTGAAGACCCTGTCGTATCCGAAGATGCCGTCGAACCTGACGACACCCCGACGGAAACGGCCGAAAAACCAGGGCCCGAGGTCGTCGAAACCCCTGACGTCGATCCTGCCGCCCCGGAGACGGACAAGCCCGCCGGTCTGCGCAACAAGCGGCCTAGCGGCAAGGTTCGCAACCGCCGTCCGGGCTGAGCCCGGGTTACGGCGTGGTGGTTGTCCGGTTCGGCATCGTCACGCTGACATTCGAGATGTTCATCAATCCGAACGAGGTCAAGTTCTCGAAGGCCGTCGCCGAACTGGTGATCTGCACGGTGAGACCGCCCTCGCCCTCGGGATCGTAGGTGTAGACGATGTCGGACAAGTCGAAGGTCTGGGTGCGCTCGCGCCCATCGAGAATCACCGCGAGGGGTGTCACGACGTTACCGAGAACCAGGCCGGTGGCGTTGTTGACGACCTGGGCGTACACCGCACGGGTGGTACCCAATCCGGCGTAGGTGAAACTCACCGTTGGTGCACCGACAACCTGCGTGCCCACCGGAACCGTCACCGGAATGTTGATCGCATTGGCCGCCGCGGCGCCACCGCCGAGCGAATACGGAAGATCGCCCAATCCATTGGAACCGCCGAAGAACGGAATGATGGGCAGCAGGCCACCGTCGGCGATTCCTTCGATGTCGGGTTCATCATTGAACGCCGACTCGTACGGCAGGTAGGGCGACTCGTGGTAACCGCCCAACTGATCGAACCACTGGAAGTTCGGAATCGCGGTCGCGAGCGAGCCAGTGCCGGCCACGTACTGGTCCAGCCAGTTCAGACCGTCAGCCAGCAGCCTCACCGCCTGCGCATCGAAGTCGACCGGGTCGTTGCACACGCCGTGGCCACCGCAGAACCAGAACACTTTGGCCGGCACCGAACCCGGGGCCAACGCGTTATACAGATTGCCGAGGATGGCTTCCGCGCTGATCAGTGACTGCTGCAGCGGGAACAGCACATCCACGATGCCCTGCGTCAGCAGTGTCGGGGCCTGCAGCTGGGCGAGCAACGCGGTCGGGCCGCTACTGGCCAGCGTCGCCTGCGCGCTCTCGCTGATCCAGCCGAGCAGGTCACCCGTGAGGATCGCGCGAGGGATCAAGCTGTTGACCCGGGCACCGGTGGTCAGCAGGGACAGATACAGCAGGGATCCGTAGGCGGTCTTGAATGTGTTGTCTGGGTACAGCGAAGAGTTCAGCGAGTTCCATGCGATGTCGGGAACAATCGCGTCGATTCGCGGGTCGGTGGCCGCGGCGGTCAACTGGATGCCGCCGCCGTAGGAACCGCCGACCATACCGACCTTGGGGTCGCCGTCGTCGTTAAGTTCGGCGTCCGTGTCGGAGGCAATCCAGGACACCACCGCGGAGACGTCGCGGCCCTCGTAGAACGGGCTGTCCAGCTGAAGGATTCCGCCGGAGTCGAACTCGCCGCGCGGGGTGACGGTGACCACGTTGTACCCGGCATCGCGCAAGGGTTTGACGCCGAGCGTCTGACCGCCGATGCCGAACTCCGCGTACGGATTCGACTGGCCCGCGCTGGCCAGGCCCGGCATGGAGATCGCCGTGGGCGCGAGGTCGCCGGCCGCGATACCGGCCGCCGGGAAGAAGTTGGTGCTGATATCGACCCCGTCGAACGAGACCACCCGGTAGGTGAACGCCACCGGATCGTTCCCGGGCGCCAGGTCGGCCACATCGACGTCGACGGTGGCCACCACCGAAGCGCCGATCAGCGGGGCCAGCAGATCACCGATCAGCGGCAGCGTCTGAAGCAGATCGATAATCGGCGCGGCGAACATCCCGACGAGCGGGATTCCGGTCAGGAACATGTCGAAATCAGTGACCTCGCGGACCCGCACGCCGAAGGTCTGGGTTCCCTTAGCGTCGCCATCGAGCCAGTTGGCGTAGGGCAGGATCGTGAAACTCTGTTCCGTATTCCCGAGTAGCGGAATCGTTCCCAGGCTGATCTTGCCGCCGAGATCGCCCAGGGCGCAGTTGCTGCCGCAGGTGGCGCCGAGGGCGGTATAGGTCATCATCAAACCGCGCGAACTAACGGCCTCGAGGTAACCCTGGATGATGCCGTCGGCGATGGTCACCGTCGGGTTGACGGTGAGGCTACCGCTGGTCACCGTCGCCGAGGAGGTCACCTGCGCGGTCGGGGCAGTGCGCACGGCCCTGCTGAGCGGTTCGCGGCGAGCGGCGGCCAAGAGCGCCCACGCCGCCGGGGAGTCGGACGGCACCAACGGATCGGTGTCGGCGCCGTCGGAGACACCGTTGTCCGCCTCGGACAGGAACGCCGTCACCTCGTAGGCCTCGACCGGTTCGGGAAGCGGATCGGGCATCGGATCGATGTGCACCCTGATATCGGGCCCGACCGGCTCCGGCAGCTCCACCGCGGACGTGGATTCTTCCTCCGGCGCGGCGCTGTCCGTCGCTGACTCCGGATCCACGACCGCCAGGGCCGCGACGCGGCGGGCCACCCCTGCCGCGGGCGCGGCGATCGACGGGGCGCTCACCTGAGATGACGCGGCATGCGCGCGATCATTGCTCCGGGTGGCCGCACCCCGGTTGGGTCCGGGGTTCGCTCGGCGGGCTGAGGGCTGAGTCCCAGCGGATGGAGATGCAGAGGACGCAGAGGCAGGGGACGCAGAGGCAGGGGACGCAGAGGCAGGGGACGGGGAGTCGGTGGCATCAGCGCCGCGCCTACCGCTATCTGAGGTGTCCGCCCCGGCCACTGCGCCTGTGGAGAACATGGCTGCGCCCACCCCCAGGGCCACCGCCAACCCGCCAACCCGACCAACAAAAAGCGAAGCGCTCATGATTTGTCCTCCCAGGAACTGTGCACGAACTCTAGGCGGACATTAGACCCGTCACCGCCGGGCCATCGGCAAATCCGCGCAATCGGCGAATTCATGTCGCCGAGCGGTCACCTGAGGCGAATTACGCGACGCCGGAGTGCCGAATTCCACGCCGGGAGCGTCGGGGCCCGTGGCGCTTCGGCAAACGCCGAGAAGCACTACCAGATGGCGAAGTCCGTCGAGCCGATCCGGTTCGGCGCCGCGTAGTTGATGTAGACCGGGCCCTGCTGAAACGGGATGTAGCCGGTGTTCATCAACGCAGCGTCATCGACCACCGTCGGACTGTTCGACCCCAGGGTGCTGTAGGAGTACAGCAGCGTCGCGCCGTCGGCGGTGTAGACCGAGATCTTGGTGTTCGTCGGCACCGAGTTCGCACCGCCGATCAGGTACGACGGCAGCGTTCCGTAGACGCCGCCGGAGTCGATGATGGAGTACGCGGTCTGCTTGGGACCATCGTTGACGCTGACCGTGACGTAGGCGTCCGGCGCGCCGGGCACCGACACCCGGGTGGGCAGTGGGTTGGGCCCGAAGACCATGACGCCGAACAATCCGAGTAAGGCGCCCTGATAGAGCAAGAATCCGTCGCTGAGTTCGCCCGGTAGGGCGGCGGTCGGGATGGTGTAGCCGTCCGGGCCCGGGCCGTAGGTGTTCGCACCGACACCGAGGATGCCGACCACCTGGGCCGGTCTCAGGAACTCCTCGAACGCCGCGGCGTCGGCGTCATCGACGATGTTGACGGCGGTCGGCGCGGTGACGGCACCGCCACCGAAGTCGACCGTGGTCACATAGGTGGTGTAGCGGAACGTCTTGGTCAGATCGCCGCTGAAACGGATCTCGCCGGTGGCCACCGGTTCACCGAGATCCCCGGGCGCGGAGTCGCGGGTGATGATCAGACCCGAGGATCCGGTGTCGACGAGCATCGGGTTGCCGGGGCCGTTGTTCACCGAGACATTCACGACCGGTTCGGTGAAGGCCTTCATCTGGACCGGGACGAATGCGTACACCTTGCCGTTGCTGCGGGCCTGGCCGACGAGGGCCTGGGTGGGCGCGACAGTGGCGCCCAGCAGGTTCACCAGTGGCAGCAACAGTGCGGCGCCGGCGAGGCCGGCCTCGGCCATCATCGGCAGTGACATGGTGACCAACAGGTTCACCTGAGTCGCCTGATGGATAAGGGGTATGCCGGCGGTGGTCGCGATCGCCTGGGATGCCGCCGGCATATTGTTCTGCCAGGCCGTCAGTGACCACGCGGCCTCGGCGAGAAAAAGCTGCGGAACGATCGAGGCCACGCCGGCGGCGACATTGCCCGCGCCCCAGGTCTGCTGGTTCAGCAGCGATTGCGCATCGGAGATCTGCTGCATGGCCAGCGCGACCTTGGTGCCCGGCACGATCGGATCCGCCGGCAGGTAGGACGCCATGTTGTACGACGGGTCCGCGCCCGGCGGGGGCGGTGCCGCCGCCGGCAGTGCGGAGGCCGGCTGCGCGGTAGGCAGCGTCGGCAGCGCGGGCAGCGCGGGAAGAGCGGACCGGCCGGTGCCGGCAGCAGTGCGACGGGCGCTAGGCCGTGTGAGAACCGCGTTTGTGGGCGGCGTCGCAACCGGGACATCTGCCGCGGGCACCGACGAACTGGCCGCCGCCGCGGCGGACAGCGGCGAGTTGGCCGCCGCCGCGGCGGACAGCGGCGAGTTGGCCGCCGCGCTGACCGCTTTCGCACGACCCGCCACCGCACGCGATTGGCGTGGAGTCCCGCCGCGGGCGGCGCTTTCCGAGGTGGCGCTCCCCGAGGCGGTTCCCGCTGAGGGAGTGCCTTCCGAGGTGCTGTTCGGCGCAGAACCGGCGTCGGCACCGACGTCCGCCATGGCGATGGCGGTTCCACCAACCATCGCGGCGCCCAGCCCCAACGTGACTGCGGCAGTCCCCAGCCAGGCGTAGGGCCGAATACGGCGGTGTTTCGACACGCGATTACCCCCTCGGTTCGCCATCAACCCACCTTAACGTTTCCTGAGAGTCGATGGTACCGACCGCGCGGGGCGGTCGTCGGATCCGCAGGTCACGCACCCGAGGTGGCTGATCAGGTCGTAGATTCGTCACACATGACCGGTCACGTCCCCTGGCATTCGCCACCTCTGCGCACCGTGACCGGTGCCGGCCGCTTCGCGCCCAGTCCGTCGGCGGATCTGCACCTCGGTAACCTGCGCACGGCAGCACTCGCCTGGTTGTTCGCGCGCTCAACGGGACGGCGATTCCTGATTCGCGTCGAGGACCTCGACGAGCGCACCCACACCGACGTGGCGGGCCGCCAACTCGCCGACCTCTCCGCCATCGGGGTCACCTGGGACGAGGAGCCCCGGTGGCAGTCCGCGCACCGGGCCCGCTACGAGGAGGTGATCGCCGGCCTCACCGGGCGCGAACTGCTCTACGAGTGCTTCTGCAGCCGAAAGGACATCCTCGACGCGCCGCGGGCCCCGCACGCCCCCGAAGGCGCCTACCCGGGAACCTGCCGCGGGTTGACCGACGCGCAGCGCACAGCCAAACGAGACGTCGGCCGCCCACCGGCGCTGCGACTGCGCTCGGAGACCACCACACACACCGTCGATGACCTTGTGTATGGCAGCTACACCGGCATGGTTGACGATTTCGTGCTGCGCCGGGGTGACGGGGTGCCGGCCTACAACCTCGCCGTCGTCGTCGATGACGCGCACTCCGGGATCGACCAGGTGGTGCGCGGCGATGATCTGCTGGCGTCCGCGCCCCGTCAGGCCTATCTGGCCGAGCTGCTCGGCTATCCGCAGCCGGTCTACGCCCACGTTCCGCTGGCGCTGAATGCCGATGGCAAGCGGCTGGCCAAACGCGACGGCGCGGTCACCCTCGGCGAACTCGGGGTCGCACGGGCGTGGATGCTGATCACCGAATCACTGGGCTGGCCGGCGACCGATCTGACCGGACTGCTCGAGCGCTTCGATCCGGCGCGGCTGCCACGACAGCCATGGATCTACCAGCCGGGCTGAGTTCAGGTCGGTAGCTCCAGCTGTCCCCACGGCGAGCCATAGGCGGTCAGCAGTTCCAGGAATGGTTCCGATTTGAAGCATTCCGGCCCGAGCACACCGGTACCGCTCCAGGTGCCGTTGGCCAGAAGTTCCAGCGCCACAACGGGATTGATCGCCGTCTGCCATACCACGCACTGGTGTCCGTATTCGGCCATCGACCACTCGTTGTCCACGACGTGATAGAGGTAGGTCGACCGGGGCTTGCCGTCCTTGCCGGTGCCGGTCACCCACAGACCCGCGCAGGTCTTGCCCTTCATCTGCGGGCCCAAGGCGGCCGGGTTGGGCAGGCACGCCGCGACCACATCGCGCGGGCTGACCTCGACGGCGCCTTTGTCGCTGCCGACCTTCACCGGCTCGGTGCGATCCAGCCCCAGCTTGTGCAGCACCTTGAGGACGTCGATGAACTCCTCGCCGAGGCCGTACTTGAATGTCACTCGCTTGCAGTCGATCCAGCGCGGCATCAGCAGGACTTCCTCGTGCTCGACGTTGACGCACTCCACCGGACCGATGCCGTCGGGGAAGTCGAACACCTCGGGCTCGCTGAAGGGTTCGGTGACGAACCAGCCGCGGTCCTTCTCCCAGATCACCGGTGGGTTCAGGCATTCCTCGATGGTGGTCCAGATGGAGAACGACGGGGCGAACTCGTAGCCCTCGACGGTGAGGTTGGCCCCGTCGCGCACGCCGAGTTCGTCGATGTCGCTGAACAGGGTGTCCGATGCGTAGCGGGCGAAGACGTTGGCCAGACCGGGCTCGACACCCAACCCGACCAGTGCCAGCCGCCCCGCCGCCTTCCACTTGGGCTCCGCGGCGAACTGTTCATCCCCGAGTTTTACCCCGGTCAACTCGTAGGGCTTGTCCGGATGGCGCTGCGAAAGGCTCATCGCCATGTCCAGGTAGTCCGCCCCACCGGCCAGGGCACCGTTGAAGATCGGCATCACGAACCGCGGGTCGACGGCGTTCATCACATGCGTGATGCCGTGCTGGCGAACCAGTGCCGCGACCGCCTCCTCCGACGAGGCGTCGACCGCCGTGGCGGTGAAACGTGCGTCGGCGACGGCGTCGGCCGCCTGCTGGGCGCGGACGTGGTCGTAGTCGGCCACCACGATCTGGTCAAAGAAGTCACGTCGTTTCGCGATCGCACAGAACGCCGACCCGACACCGCCGGCACCGACCAACAGAATCTTCATGCGCGAAAACTACACCGCGACAACCAGGTCGGCCACACCGCGCAGCGTGACATTGGGTTTGTAAGCGGGTTCTGTCGCGAGTCGGGCGTTCGGGAACCGCATGGTCACCGCCGACAACGCCACGTTGGCCTCAAGACGAGCCAACGGCGCGCCCAGGCAGAAGTGCGGGCCGAGACCAAAAGCGAGGTGGCGAATAGCGGCCCTGGTCGGGTCGAATTCGTCAGGTCGCTCGGTCGCTGCGGGGTCGCGGTGGGCGGCGGCCAGCAACAGCATCATGGTTTCCCCGCGGGGAACATCCACCCCGCCGATGCTCATGTCCTCTCCCGCGATTCGGCCGACCAGTTGCACCGGCGGGTCGTAGCGCAGCGTCTCCTCGACGATCGCCGGGGCCCGACTGGAGTCGCGGCCCAGGGCCGCCCAGTGGTCGGGGTGGCGCAGCATCGCCAATACGGCGTTGGCGATCAGATTGACCGTGGTCTCATGACCCGCGACGAGCAACAGGTTGCAGGTGGCGACGATCTCGTCCTCGGTGAGTTGATCCCCGGCCTCCTCGACCGCGATCAGACCCGACATCAGATCCTGGCCCGGATCCGCGCGCCGCCGCCGCAGCAGATCGCGCAGATAGCCGCGCAACCACAGGCCGGCCTCCATCCGCTCCTCGAAACCCTGCGGCTGACCGGTGAACGCGATGAACGGGTCCAGGCCCTGAGCAAGAAGCGCCGAGGCCCAGCTGAACTTGGGTTCATCCTCAATGGGCACGCCAAGTAGGCGGCAGATCACCGCCACCGGCAACGGGTAGGCCAGATCAGCGATGACCTCCAACCGACCCTCGGCACCCACCTTGTCCAGCAGCCCATCAACGAGCGCGGCGATATCAGGCTCAAGTCCGCGAACGACCTTGGGCGAGAAGGCCTTACTGACCAGTTTGCGCAGCCGGGTGTGATCGGGCGGATCAAGGAACAGAAAGCCTGGCGTGCCGAAGGGCCGCGCTTCTTGCCCGGCGGCGATCGCCTGCTGGGCGGCGGTGGACTTGAGCCGGTCGCTGCACGACGACGGGTGACGCAGTACCTCGTCACAGTCGGCGAACGACGAGAAGACCACCAGGTTGGAGTCCGGCAGTTGCAGCGGCCCGTGCTCCCGTAGCTGCCGGTAGATCGGATAGGGGTGGGCCCGGTGGCCGGGGTCGAGCAGGTCGCGCAGCAGCGTCTGCGGAGTCGCGGTCATCTGGCCAGTCTGCCGTAATACCGTCCCAGGAAGTCATCCCGTAACTCCCCGAAGTCACCGGCGCCGATCGCCTCCCGGATCCGGTCCACCAGCGCAATGATGAACCGCTCGTTGTGGATGGTGCACAGCGTTGCGGCAAGGATTTCCTTGGCCTTGAACAGATGGTGGATATAGGCGCGGGTGTAGTTCGCACAGGTGTAGCAGTCGCACTCGGCGTCGATCGGGGTGAAGTCCCGGCGGTATCGGGCACCGGAGATGTTGTACCGGCCGTCCCGCGAGTACACCGCGGCATTGCGTGCCACTCGTGACGGTGAGACGCAGTCGAAGGTGTCCGCACCGGCGGCGATGGCGGCGAACAGGTCATCGGGCTCGCTGATGCCAAGCAGATGCCGCGGCTTGGAGTCGGGTAGCTCTTCGGTGCACCAGCCGATGATGGTGGCCAGGTTCTCCTTCTCCAGCGCTCCCCCGATGCCGTATCCGTCGAATCCGCGGTCGTCGGCGTCGACGATCGATTCCAGTCCGCGGCAGGCCTGCCGGCGAAGATCTTCGTAGTGCGCGCCCTGCACCACACCGAACAGGGCCTGCGCCGGTCGGGTCGGTGCTGCCGAGGCACTGAGCCGGCGGTGCTCGGTCAGGCAGCGCACAGCCCACGCCTGGGTGCGAGCCAGCGACTCTTCCTGGTAGGAGCGAGTGTTCATCAGGGTTGTCAGTTCATCGAAGGCGAAGATGATGTCCGCGCCGAGTTGGTGCTGGATTCCGATGGACACCTCCGGAGTGAACCGGTGGGTGGAACCGTCGAGGTGGCTGATGAACGTGACGCCGTCGTCGTCGACGTGGGACAGCCGCTGTTTGCCCTTGGAGACCAGGTTGTCCGCCTGCTCCCGGTCGGCGTCCGCCATGAGCACCTTGCGGAACCCCGAGCCCAGCGACATGATCTGGAATCCGCCGCTGTCGGTGAACGTCGGTCCCGCCCAGTTCATGAACTGCCCCAGCCCACCGGCCTCAGCGACGATGTCCGGGCCCGGCTGCAGGTAGAGGTGGTAGGCGTTGGCCAGCACCGCCTGGGCGCCGAGTTCGCGCATGGTCTCGGGCAGCACCGCTTTGACCGTCGCCTTGGTGCCGACCGCGACAAATGCCGGCGTGCGGATGCCGCCGTGCGGGGTGTGGATGACCCCACTGCGTCCGCCGGCACCGGGTAATTCAGCCTCGATGTCGAAGAACGCACGCTCGGCCACGGGAGGACTCTATCCAGGAATCGAGGGCTCTCGGTTGCTCAGTGGCCCTTGGCGACCCGCGTCAGGAGGCCGGGCGGCGGCGCGGCGCCGCCGGTTTCTTAGCCGCCGGTTTCTTAGCCGCCGGTTTCTTAGCCGCCGGTTTCTTAGCCGCCGGCATCTGGGCGGCCGTTCCCATCGCACGTTCAAGGTCGGTGAGTGACTCTTCGAGATGACCGAGCAGACGTTGCAGGCTCGGCACGCTGCGCCGGCATCCGACCAGACCGAAGTCGAGGTTGTCGGCATTGTTGGACAGGGTGATGTTGAGCGCCTGGCCGTCCAGCGCGATCGAGAACGGGTAGTTGCCATCCAGCCGAGCGCCGTTCCAGTACAACGGTTCTCGTGAACCAGGCACATTCGAGATCACCAGGTTAAATGGTGGTGCGGCCGCCCCCAACTCCGGGGATATCGCGCCCAGCAGCAAAGGTGAAACGTTGAAAACCGACAGTGCCATCCGTTGGGATTTGGGTAATTGGGAGAACACCTCCTTGTTGCTGCGCATTGAGGCACTCACCGACTCAAGTCGCTTCGCCGGATCAATCAGATCGGTAGCAAGACTGGCAAGCAACGCTCCCACCTGGTTACCGCCACTGGAGTTGACGTCATCACGAAGGCTCACCGGAACCATCGCGATCAACGGTTTATCGGGGAGCGCATTCTGCTCGATCAGATAGGCCCGCAGCGCCCCGCCGCACATGGCCAACACGACGTCATTGACCGTGACGCCGGCCGCCTTCTTGATCGCCAGTATCCGTTCCATCGACCAGGATTGCGCCGCGCACCGTCGCGCACCTCCGATCGGGACGTTCAGGATGGTCCTCGGGGCACCGAACGGCAGCGTCAACTGCTGTTCCATCAGGCCTCTGCGGGCGAGGTTGAACGCCGACGGACCGAATCCGACCGCCGAACGGCCGAGCTGCGCCAGTTCGCCCAGCAGCGATGAACCCGGGGCGGCGACCGTCGGCGGGCGCTCATTGGTACCCCAGGTGACGCGCAACTCGCGGTTCTGCGGGTCGGCGGACAGTGCCCGGCGCATCGCCAGCATGGCGCTGACGCCATCAGCGAGGGCGTGATGAATCTTGGTGTAGACCGCGAAGCGCCCGTCGTTGAGGCCTTCGACCAGGTGGCTCTCCCACAACGGACGGTGGCGGTCGAGCAGGGTTCCGTGCAGTCGCGAGGTCAATTCCAACAATTCACGCACCCGGCCCGGCGACGGCAGTGCCGATCGGCGCAGGTGGTACTCGAGGTCGAGTTTGCGGTCGAAGGCCCAGGTGAGGTTGACGACTCCGCCGAGAAGTTCGGCGGGATGCTTACGGAAGGTCTGGCTGACGTCGTCGCGGCCCACCAGTTGCTGATAGATGTCGCGGAGGTAGTCCGCCCCGGCGCCGGCGGGGGGTTCGAAGACCTGGAGCCCGGCGACGTGCATGGGATGCTCGCGCGACTCAGAGAGGAGAAACATCGCATCTAGCGGGGCTATCAGTTCCACCCGTCCACCCCCTCGTCCCCCCTGAGGTTAGACCACAGCGGGCGCGGCGCTGCTGCCAATCAATGAAAGGTCGCTGATGTTGTAGGCCGTCACCGATGAGTCGGAGATCGCGTAGAGCACGTCGCCGATGCGCACGGTCCGGAACACCGATTGATCGGTGCGGATCTCGCCGAGCACCTCGATCCCGCTCGCGGTGACGCGCATGACCTTCAGCAGTTGCTCGGACCGGTAGGTGCCGGTCTGCGGGTCGTAGCCGCTGGCGTAGACCGGCACGACGAGCAGCCCGTCCTCGGCGGAGTAGAGCAACGCGTGATGGTCGAACTGCGCATCCGAGGACGACCACTGGGTGTTTTCGGTCAGGAACTGTCGGGTGATCTCGGTGAGCTTCGTTGGATCACTGACGTCGAACAGCGTTGCGTGCACGTTGGTGTTCCAACTGCCGGCCTCGCGCTCCTGACCGATGCCCAGCAGCAGACCCTCACCCACGGGCTGCAGGTAGTTGGAAAAGCCCGGAATGATCAGTTCGCCCAGCAGGGTGGGGGCAGTCGGATCACTGAGATCGATCGCGAACAACGGATCGGTCTGCAGGAAGGTGACAAGGTAGGCGGTGTCCCCGACGAACCGGGCCGCGTACAGATGCTCGCCCGGCGCCAAACCGGTGAGGCTACCTACCACGTCGAGGGTGTCACCGGCGGTGTCGAGCACGTAGACACCGTTGTCGTTCCGAGTGGTCCAGGTGCCGTTGATCAACTGGGAAGCGTTGGTGTGCGTCGCGACATTGAGGTGGCCGTTGTGTTCTTCCATCGCGAACTGATTGAGCAGGGTGCCGGACACCACACCACTTGCCTGCCACGCGACCTGCGTGCCGGCGATGACGAACCGGTCGATGCGGGTGTTGTCGGCCGACCCGGTCTCGGTGTATTGGTACTCCTGGGTGCCCACATACATTGCACCCTGGGTCATGTACACGGTGTTGTTCCCGGAGGCCACCATGGCGCCCACACTGTCGGCGAAAGCCGCGCCGGTTGAACCGGTTGAGTCCACCGACACCAATGTGAGCACCGACTGCGCGCCTTCGGTGTGCGGGCGCACGATGTCGGTTGCACCGGCAACGACGCCAAGGTCTACCGAATTCCCTTCGGCATCAACGCTGTAGGCGTGCGGCAGGGACAGTTCCACAATCTGATCGCCGACCCGCGCAACGTACTGATCCCAGGTCTCGTAGGTCCGATAGGCGGTGATGGTCGGTTCCCATCGACCCGGCTTCATGAGGAGATCGGCCTGGCCGTCGACGGGTTCAGAGGTATCCGGCGTGACCGGGGTATCGATGTAGTTCGGCGCGGGCAGATCCAATCCCCGTTGCAACACCAGGTACACCACACCGTCGACGGACCGCGCCTCCTGGTATCGACCGTCGAACATCGTCTGCGTCACCACCGTCGGCGCGGTTCGATCGGTGACGTCGTACACCGTCACCGTGGTCTGCGGATCCATCGCCCACCACGGACCCCACGCCATCCGCACCATCGGCGCCATCGGGCCGTACCAGCCGTAGCCCGATTGGGTGATCACCGTCAATCGGTCGCCTGCCAGGAACTGGCCGACGACGTTTCCGGACAGCGGCGTCTGGTAGGCGACTGTCAGATCGGTACCGACGATCTGCAACTGCCCGTTGTGTGCGACGTAGAGGTATTGGCCGTCGGTTTCGACGAAGTCCGCCTCATCGACACCGTTGACCTGAGTGTTGGTTCCCGAGGTGATCCCGGTGCCGGCGGCGACGCCGTCCAATTTGAGGTAGTAGTAGTCCGGCCACGGTCCGCCGTTGCCGTACACCGGGACGGTCTGGCCGAAGAGGCTGCCGTACTGCTGCATGGCCAGACCCAACAGATAGTCGCGTAATTCCTCGTCGGTGTAGTACGCACCGGTGGCCGTGGTGCCCTGGCCGGTTGTCTGTCCGGGATTCAGCGTGGGGAACAGATTGATCAGCGTCCGCCGGACCAGCAGCAGTGCGCCTTCGAACAATTCAGTGACCGGGTTGGCGGGCAACCCTGACGCCCAGTTCGTCGCTGAGGTGAGGAACCCGGAGATCATCGTGCCCATCGCCAACGCTGGGTCGGCCGGGGGCCGGACCGCAGCGGCCTGCGCGCTTCGCGCGGCACGCACCGCCCGGGCCGGCGTGCGGGCGGGAAGCGCAGAAGCGATCGCGGCTGCCGGGGTGAGGGTCGGCACCGACGGCGTGAACACCGACGGGAGGCTTGCCGGGCCGGCGGGACTGCTCGCGGTGGCCGCCGCGGTCGGCGACGCCTGCTGAGGAGGGCTGCCGACGATCGCCGGGGTGGAGTCCGAATCGGCGGGCCGGGTGCGCCGCGGCGCGGGCAGTGGTCGCACGCTGATCGTCTCGGCGCTTGCGGCCGGTTCCGCCGCCGGGCTCAAACCCCGCCGCGTAGCCCGCCTGCCGGGTGCCGGTGACTGCTCCGCATCACCGGATCCCGACGCTCGCGTTGGGTTTGCTGGACCAGCCGGCGTGGGCGCCGACACCGACGGGCTGTCATCTTCGCTGGGGGTTGCGCCAGCGATCCCCGCGCCGGGGGTCGCAGAAAGTGCCAGCCCAACGACAAATACCGCTGCTCCCGCGCGCGCGCCTGGCGGCTTGACCGACATTGATTACTCCCGTGGCCGCTAATTGCTGAAATTTTGCTGAGATTGCTAACAACCATAGCTGCGGGGGTCTGCCCACGTCAATGCGGTGATGTGCGCCGAAACAGAACCACCACGGCCGCGGCGGCACTCAGGGCGATCAGCGCCATGATCAGATTCATCGCGTCCGCCGCCTCTAACACGCTGGAGGTCGCTTCGGAGATCACCTTCTGCGTGAGGCTCGGGTCCAGTGCCGGGCCGATCGGCGCGGAATCCCCGGCGCTCAGGAGCGCACCTGCCTGTTCAGCGGTGATCCCGGTGCCCGCCAGATCTGGCCCGAGGTCGAGGTAGGACGCGGCGATGGCGACCATGGCGAACAGCGACGCACCCAGTCCGTTGAAGCTTGATCCCACCGCGGCTTTGACCGCCGAGACCACACCGCCAAGTTCCGGCGGCGCACTGGACATCATGACCGTCGTCTGCGGTGTCTGCACGATCGCGCCGCCGACCATCATCAGCGCCATTACGGCCCCGACTGCGACGATCGGGGTGTCCAGCCCGAACAACAGTCGCAACAGCAGGCTCACCGCCAGCACCGACAGGCCAGCCACGAGGACAGCGCAGTCCCCGATCCGGGCCGTGACCCGGCCGGCGCCGAGGGCGGCCAAGGCGGACAGCAGCGTTGCCGGGATCATCAGGACGGCGACGATCCAGGTCGGTTGATCACGGATGACCACCAGATAGAAGATGATCATGATCCCCGATCCGCCCTGCACCAGATTGTTGGCGGCGCCCGCGGTCACCGCGGCGGTGAACCGCAGCGATCGGAAGATCCCCAGATCCAGCGCTGGATGGTCGCTGCGCGTTTCCCACCACAGGAACGCGGTGCCCGCGATGGTCCCGACAAGTAGTGGTGCGATGGCGCCGGGGTGCACTCCGCTGTTCAACTCGGCCGTGCCGTACATCACGCCGACAAGTGCGACCGCCACCAGTAGTAGGCCGAGAACGTCGATACCGCGGTGCGATCGGTGCGTCTCCGGCACGTAACGCACGGTGATCGCCACAACAATGATCGCCAGAACGGGTGTGACGAGCGCTCCGGCGCGCCATCCGAGGCGTTCGGCCAGCAGCCCACCCGCCGTTCCCGGAAGCACGCCGAGGACATAGATCACGGCGAGAAACCAGGCGATCGCGATCGCGCGTTTTTCGGGCGGGAAGACCGCGTTGATAATGGCCAGTGACAGGGCGCTCGTCAACGCGAACGCCACCCCGATCCCGGCCCGGGCAATCAACAGCACGACGACGTTGGGCGCGAGGGCCCCGAGCATCCCGAACACCGCCGCGCCGGATGCGCCGATGAGGAACATTCGTCTCATCCCGTACCGGTCGCCCAGCACGCCGGCCCCCAACACTGAGGCGGCCAGGGTCAGGGTGGCCAGCGACGACACGATGATGGCCATGCTCGGGGAGATCTGCAGTCCGGTGCGAATCAGGGAGATGTTCGCCGACAGGATTCTCAGATCACCCAGGACGACGGCGCTTCCCAGACCCATGGCCAGCGTTGCCATGACAGCAGCTGAGCCGCTGACCTGTTCTTGCTGACGCATCCAGGCGATGTTAGTCCGGCAGTGTCGCCACGCGTCGCCGCGCGAAGGTGGCAGTGCAGCCGGGTGGTGATGGCGGTGGCGGAGGGATTTGAACCCTCGGACGGGGGTTACCCGTCACACGCTTTCGAGGCGTGCTCCTTAGGCCGCTCGGACACGCCACCGCGGGAAATCCTACGGTCCGGCGCCGACTAGCCC
>Ga0247835_1003211_pt1 | contig 15798 bp, 16 predicted proteins | sample LaCtaG_3_FD_189912 | JGI IMG/M metagenome (GOLD analysis project Ga0247835, IMG submission 189912) | Freshwater microbial communities from meromictic Lake La Cruz, Castile-La Mancha, Spain - LaCruzMarch2015_13.5m | ecosystem: Environmental > Aquatic > Freshwater > Lake | place: Spain: Castile-La... | reverse complement strand
CCCAGGCATGACGTTGATTTCGCGTGAGAGGGAATGCTTTCCGTACAAGCCCCCGGCGTAAGCCGGGGGATCGGGAGCAGGGGATTCCCTCCCAATACAAGCCCCCGGCGTAAGCCGGGGGATCGGAGGCACGGGAATCCCATCGCGTACGCTCCGGGCATGTATGAACTGTGCCCTACGATGGGCCGCGCTCTGCCGAAATCCCCGACGGGTTCACCGCGAGGATTCTGTGAGAGCCGTATCAGGCCTGTTCGCCACGGCCGACGACGGCATGCAACTCCGCGACCGACACCGTCATCGCACGGGCGAAGCCGCCGATGAAACGGGCCGAGCCCGAGGGGGCAAACGCCACGATGGAGAAGTCGCCGAGTTGGAACCAGTTGGCCGCGTAGGGGAACTTTTCAAGATACGCCCCGGCAAGCGTGCCGTGGTCGGGATGCTCCCGATCGATGAACGAGGCGACCGCCGGAATTGACACCCGTGGCAGTGCCTGCGGCGGCACAGGCTCGGAGTCGACGCCGCCCTCAGGGGCCGTGATCAGCAGGCAGACCTGCGGCGACTCGAGCATGTCGCGGGTATGGGCCGAGAGCCGGCTGACATGCGTCACAAAGAGCAGCCGCTCGCCGGCGGTGTCGTGCCAGACGGCATAGGGCACCATTGAGACGAATGGGAGGCCTTCGTGCAGCGTCGCCAGCGAGGCCACGGAACGGCCGCGGATCAACTCACCAAGTTGGTGCGATGCGGCAGAATCCATGATGCATGCATGTCGGCGTGAACGCAGCCTTACCAGGCAAAGTGGGCGAACGCCTTATTGGCGTCGGCCATCCGGTGCACGTTGTCACGCTTGGTCACTGCAGCACCCTCCCGCTTGTAGGCGGCGATGATCTCTTCAGCGAGTTTCTCGAACGTGCCCCGGCCCTTCTTCTCGCGGACAGACTGCAGGAGCCAGCGGATTGCCAGCGATTGCTGACGGTTGCGGCTGACCTGCATCGGCACCTGGTAGGCGGCACCGCCCACGCGCTTCGAACGCACTTCAACCGACGGCTTGATGTTTTCAATGGCGCGGTTGAAGGTCTCGATCGGCTCAGCGTCTGTGACCTTCTGGGCGACGATGTCCATCGCCTTGTAGAAGATGTTTTGTGCAACGCTTTTCTTGCCGTCTTCCATCAAGCAGTTGATGAACTTGCTGGCCAGCAAGGACCCGAACCGCGGGTCCGGACGCATCTGCTCACGGCTGGATGTGATTCTTCCCATGATTCCTTATCAACCCTTCTTTGCGCCGTAGAGACTGCGGGACTGCTTCCGACCCTGTACGCCCAGCGTGTCGAGCGCACCGCGAATGATGTGATACCGGACACCGGGGAGGTCACGAACGCGGCCGCCGCGAATGAGCACGATCGAATGCTCCTGCAGGTTGTGGCCTTCGCCCGGGATGTAGACGGTGACTTCCTTTTGATTGGAAAGCCGCACGCGGGCGATCTTCCGCAGGGCCGAGTTCGGCTTCTTGGGCGTCATGGTGCGGACCTGCAGGCAGACACCGCGTTTTTGCGGGCAGCGGTCGAGCACTGGCGACTTGGAAAATTTCCGCTTGGGCCGACGGCGGCTGCGGACGAGTTGGCTAATCGTGGGCATAAGAAAGCTGGCTTCGAAAGGCTCTTTTTGGGGGGCGAATCGCGAGTCCCAAAGAGTAGCCGAAACTCTCCGCCGCCGAAAGCGGTCTCGTGGAAATCCGCGGTTTTGTTGGCCAAGGCCCCCGTTTTGTTCCGCCTAAGCAGGCCGACGGTGGAAAATCTCGCCCCGGCCGCCCGTCAACAGATCGCCATGCCACTGCTGCCAGATGCCGCCGAAGGCGTCGGTCGGCAGGCCTGCTGCGGGACAAAAACCGGCCCGGGCGAGTCGGCCCGCCAGCAACGGCAGGATGGTGGGCGACCAGGCCGCTCCGCGGGAAAACGTCGGCGGCACCTCCGGCAGGACGGACAAGGCGATCAGCGACCCGCGACGCATCCCCATGCCGGAGCGGCGGCCCAGCTGTCCGGCCACGAATACCGTGCCGGCCCGCATCTCGAAGGCCGCCGCCTCGCCGCAGGAACCGCCGATCCCGAGCAGACCCCGCCGCATCCGCGCGCCGGCCAGGCAGCCCGCACTCCCGTTGATGGCGATCAGGCCGCCGCTGACGCCGGTGTTGTTGCCCGGCAAGGCGGCGGCCGCGTTGTCGCCCGCGTGCCCCTGCACGAGCACTTCCCCGCCTGTCATGCCGGCAGCCAGCCAGTCACCTGCGTTGCCCCTTACGGAGAGCCTTCCCCCTGCGAGTCCCTCGCCTGCATGGCGGCCAACACTTCCGTGGACCTGAATCGTGCCCCGCTGCATCCCGGCACCGACGCGGTGAACGCGGGAAAAGTCTCCGTTGCATTCGATGCAGCCGTCGGTCGCAGACCCTTGAATATGGAACAGATCACCGAGTGGTCTGGGCCGACCATCGGCCCAGACCGGGAGGCGGGCGATCGATGCGGTGGCAAGCTCGGCGAGGCGGTCGGGCACGATGTCGTGCAGATCGATCGACAGCGGGCCGTCTTCGACGGCGGTGGATGGCGAGAGCAGAAGGGGCATTGTGCGACTGCAGGATGAGAGTGAATGACCGCATGCCTAGCGAGCGTGAGTCACCGCAGGGAACAAAGAGCAGGGGGCGCGGAGGGTAACGCCCTCCATGCCCCCGAGCATACTTGACGCACCATTCCGGCAAATCTGCGAGACGTCAAAGCCCTCACCCAGGCGAAATGACCGTCGTCCGCTTCGGCCGGCGCAAAAGACAAGCCACTGTGCGGCGCGGCAGTCAGGCGGGATTGTGCGGCCTGGAACGGCTGGCAGTCCGGCAGATTCGCACCGACACCCTGGAGAGACCTGCCGAACGGTTGTGGGCCCGCGCTGATTTCCTATACTGCGACCGAATGACCTGCACACCGGCTGCAGTGCGATCGCGGCCAACGTATACCGCCGTGCTTTTTCGCCGCGTTCCGGTTCGGTTTCCACACGTTTCGGTCACGCCGGTTGGAATGGAGTCGCCATGCGGTTTACTTTGCTCGATCGTGTCACCGCCATCGAACCCGGCAAGAGCATCACGGCCATCAAGACGCTGTCTCTCTCGGAGGAATACCTGGCCGACCATTTCCCCTGCTTTCCGGTCATGCCAGGCGTGTTGATGCTCGAGTCGATGACGCAGGCCGCGGCATGGGCCATTCGGCTGGGCGAGGATTTCGCCCACAGCATCGTCGTGCTGCGGGAGGCGCGGAACGTCAAATACGGCGATTTTGTGGAGCCCGGCAAGGTGCTGACCGTGACAGCCGAGGTCTTGTCGCAGGATGGTTCGCTGGTCAAGGTCAAGGCGAGTGGATCGGTCGGGGACCGTACGAGCCTCACGGCCCGGCTGGTGCTCGAACGCTACAACATGGCCGACCGGGTGGCCTATGGGGATGCGATCGACGTTCGGGTACGGTCGGAGATGCGGAAACTCTGGTCGCTGCTTCACCCGGCGTCACGTCAACAGGGCGGCGGCCGACGGGTTGCCTACGGCGGGCCGACTGTCGGTATCCAGGCCCGCGGGGCCGACGCCCCCCGTCTCGCCTCCCCAACCGTCTCGGGCCCCTGAGAGCGGGCGTTTGACCGGTGTTTCGCGGGTGTTTGCGCCGCCGTTGACGAGGGCGGTTTTGACCGCGGACAGCAAAAAAAACGGATTCGGGTTCCCATGCTGGCGGGCCGACACTAAAACAGGCTCCAGTCCGGATAGATTCCCTCCCTGATGTAAGGTGCCACGTCGATGCCGACGCGTGATGAAATTTTTGAAAAGGTCAAGTCCGCACTCGTAGACGCACTGGGCGTCGACGAGGAGGATGTGTCCCCGAATGCAACGATGGTGGGCGATCTCGGCGCTGAGTCGATCGACTTCCTCGACATCGTCTTCCGCCTGGAAAAGGCGTTTGGCATCAAGATTTCCCGCGGGGAACTCTTTCCCGAGGATATTCTTTCCAGTTCCGAATACGTCGTCGACGGCAAGGTGAACGCCAAAGGCATCGAGACGCTGAGGTCACGGATGCCATTCGCCGATCTCTCCAAGTTCGAGCAGAATCCCAGCGTGCAAAACTTTGCGAACACCCTCACGGTCGAGGACATGGTTCGCTACGTGCAGAGCAAACTGGCTGCCTGAATTTTTCTGTTGTCACGACCCTGGAAAACAGCGGCCTCGCTGCCGCCATTTCTATATGCGCTGGTTTTGGATCGACCGATTCGACGAATTTGTGCGGGGCAGTTACGCCACTGCCGTCAAGAACGTGTCGCTGGCCGAGGAGCACATGCACGATCACTTTCCGGGGGCGGCACTGATGCCGAACTCGCTGATCGTGGAAGGTATGGCGCAGACCGCTGGCCTGCTCGTTGCCGATGCGATCGAGTACAACCGACGCGTCGTGCTGGCGAAGGTTGCACAGGCTGAGTTTCATTTCGATGCCGTGCCAGGTGATTCGATCCGGTTTCGTGCCGAGATTCTGGATCTCAAGCCGGCCGGATCGCTGACGCAGGTCACCAGCACGGTGGGTGACGCGGTGCAGGGCCAGGCGGAACTGTTTTTTGCCCACTTGGAGCCCGGCGAAGGGGTGCCAAAACTGTTCGAGCCCCACGAGTTGCTGCGGTGGCTTGATCAAATGCACATCTATGATGTTGGTCGCGACGAAGCGGGGAATCCGCTTGTGCGGCCCGAGTGGTGATCCCGAAAGACCCCAGTGGTGAGCGGAGGGCGACGATGTCGGCCGGCAGGCGCAGGGTGGTGATCACGGGCATGGGTTGCATCACGCCGCTCGGCTTGGGCGTGGAACCGCTCTGGAAAAATCTGATGGCGGGGAACTCGGGCGTGGGGCTGACGACGGTCTTCGATGCCTCCCGTTTTCCGACCAAGATCTCCGCCGAGGTCCGCAACTGGGACATCAGCGACGAGGGGCAGGACGCCTCCCGCTGGCGGTTCTGCGGCCGTCATACGAAATTCGCGGCCGGTGCGGCGCTGCAGGCCATGAAGGATGCCGGGTTGTTGCAGGGGCTTCCCGCCGATCCGGCGAGGCTCGGCGTCTATCTCGGCAGCGGTGAGGGACAGCAGGATTTTGACTCCTTCACCCGGATGATGAACGCGGCGATCACCGGCGACGTGCTGGACGTCGCGAAGTTCACGAAGGAAGGGCTGGAAACCCTCCACCCGCTCGCGGAAGTGGAGCAGGAGCCGAACATGCCCGCCGGCCACCTGGCCGGACTGTTCGATGCCCAGGGGCCCAATCTCAATTGCCTCACGGCCTGCGCGGCTTCGAGTCAGGCGATCGGCGAGGCGACCGAGATCGTCCGCCGTGGTGAGGCCGATGTCATGCTCTCCGGCGGCACGCACAGCATGATCCATCCCTTTGGAGTCACCGGCTTCAATCTGCTGACCGCGCTCTCCACACGCAACGACGAGCCGACGCGGGCCAGTCGGCCGTTCGACAATGAACGCGACGGCTTCGTGCTCGGCGAGGGGGCGGCCATGGTGGTGCTTGAAGAACTCGAGCACGCAAAGCGGCGGGGCGCCCGCATTCATGGCGAACTGATCGGCTATGGCTCGACCGCCGATGCCTACCGGATCACCGACACGCATCCCGAGGGACGCGGCGCGTCGTCGTGTATCCGGTTGGCGATGGCGGACGCGGGGCTGGGCCTCCACGACATCGACTACATCAACGCCCACGGCACGAGCACCAGCGTGAACGATCGTGTCGAGACTCTGGCCATCAAGACCGTCTTCGGTGACCACGCCTACAAGATTCCGGTCTCGAGCACGAAGAGCATGATGGGGCACCTGATCGCGGCGGCTGGCGCCACGGAATTGATCGTCTGCCTGTTGGCGATCCGTGATGGCATGCTGCCACCGACGATCAACTATGAGAATCCCGATCCGGACTGCGACCTCGACTACGTCGCGAACAGGGCTCGTGAGGGCCGCTGCGAGCGGGCACTCTCCAACAGTTTCGGCTTCGGCGGGCAAAACATCTCCCTGATCGTTGGCCGCTATAACGGCTGACAGAACATCACGAGACGTGTTCGCTTGGCCACCGTGGCGGCAAGTTTTCAACTTGTCCGTGTCCCGTCAGCCCCGTGGCGGCAAGTTTTTAACGTGTCCGTGTCTCGGCCCCTCCAATCTTGCCTGTCTTTACGCCCGCAGGGTTTTCTCAACTGGTGTGGCCGGCACGACCGATACCACCGGTGATCGCGATGGAGTCCGGCAGTGGTGTACGGCCGGCCCTCCCCGCACCTCGGGAGCCCGCGCACATGAAACGCCCTGTCGGTTTTGCCCTCGTGATCGCCGTCTTCGCCACGTCGAGCGGCTGTTCGCTCATTGACCGTCTTTTCCTGGCCAACTTCGACGGCCCCTACGCCCATCAGGCCCGGGGCCATGGTGGCGGTGCCTGCCAGAATGGCGCGTGCCAAGACGGCGCCTGCCAGGATGGGGCCTGCCGGGATGGGGCCTGCCGGGATGGGGCATGCCGGGATGGGGCATGCCGGGATGGGGCATGCCAAGATGGGGCCTGCGAAAACGGCGCCTGCCAGGGGGGGGAGTGCGAGACAGGGGCGTGCCACAAGCGGCATGTCGGTCGCTTCGGCGGTCTGGCCAAGCACCATCTGAGCCCGGAGGAAAAAGCCGCCCTCGAAGCCTCCGACTACGGGGCGACCGGTCCCGCCGGCCCACCGACTGGCGCGGTCGCCTATCCCTACTACACGACCCGCGGCCCGCGGGACTTCCTCGCCAAGTGTCCGCCCTCGATCGGCCCGTGACCGTCCGGGCTTCGGGTTGACGCAGTTTGCCGATAGGCTTGAACCGCCTGAGCGGCGTCTGCGTTGTCACCCTGGAGAGAGCCCGGCATGAATGCGTCCACCCCATCCCCCGTGACGCATACTGGAGCGACCATCGCCGGCCGCATCACCTTCACGGGCTGGCTGGTCTGCGGCATCGCCGCCATCGGCTTCGCTTTTGACATCTATGAATTGCTGATGCTGCCGCTGGTGATCAAGCCGGCCCTCGCCGCCCTGGGCGGCTCGACGCCCGAGGGCCTGCCGCTGCTGGTTCCCGGATCACCAGAGTATGCGAAGTGGGCGCGGGCCCTGTTCTTCCTGCCAGCGCTGGCGGGAGGCATTTTCGGACTGCTCGGCGGTTATCTCACCGATCTGCTCGGCCGCCGCCGGGTGCTCACGTTCAGCATTCTTCTCTATGCGTTTGCGGCACTGGCCGCGGGCTTCGCCACGTCGCTGCCGCAGTTGCTCTTCTTCCGCTGCCTCGTGTTCATCGGTGTGTGTGTGGAGTTTGTGGCGGCGGTCGCGTGGCTGGCGGAACTCTTTCCCGAACGCGAGCAACGCGAACGTGTGCTCGGCTGGACGCAGGCCTTCTCCTCGCTGGGAGGTCTGCTCGTCGGATCCGCCAACGTGCTGGCAGCCCGCTATCACGATTTCCTGCCGGCTATTCAGGGCGACCATGCCGCCTGGCGCTACACGCTGATCTCGGGAGTGATCCCGGCGTTGCCGCTGATTCTGATCCGGCCCTTCCTGCCGGAGAGTCCTGTCTGGGCGGCACAGAAGGCGGCAGGCACCCTGAAGCGGCCGAGTCTCCGCGAGCTCTTCAGCCCGGCGCTGATCCGCTCGACGGTGATGACCACGCTGGTGTTCGCCGCCAGTTACGGCATCGCGTTCGGCGCCATCCAGCAACTGCCCCAGATTCTCGGGGCCCAATTGCTGCCGGCGGACAAGGGGGGTGCCAAGGGGCATGCGGCGGTGATCGCGGTGGCCCAGGCGGCGCAGGCGGAAGCCCTTGCGAAAGCCAAGGCGGAAGGGACGACCCTGCCGCCGGCACGCTTGAAGTCGATCGCGGGCAACGCATCCGATGAGGCGGTGGCCACCGTGACCATCTACCAGGAAATCGGCGGTCTCGTGGGCCGCGTGCTCTTGGCCTTCGCCGCCCTGCGGATCGTGGGCCGTCGGTTGCTGCTGCGGCTCTTTCAGATTCCGGCGCTCGTGGTCGTGCCTCTGCTCTTCTGGTGGATTTCCACACAGCTTTCCAATCCCGCTTCGCTGCCCTGGATCAAGGGGGGCATCTTCGTGGCGGGCCTGCTCACCGTGGCCCAGTTCAGCTTCTGGGGCAACTACATACCGCTCGTGTTCCCGACGCACCTCCGGGGAACCGGTGAGAGCTTTGCCGCGAACATCGGTGGCCGCGTGCTGGGAACGGCCGCGGCCTGGCTCACGATCACGTTGGCCGCCGCGACACCGCCCGACCCGGTGCGGATCGCGCTGGTGGGGGCGGGTGTGGCCGGAGCCTACGCGTTGGTGGGAGCGATCCTCACCCACTGGCTCCCTGAGCCCGAGTCCGACATCGAGCACGCGTGAGCCCACCATGAAGGTGTCGCGGGAGGTGTCGAGCCCGCCATGGACACGGTGGGCACCGCCCTGACTCTGCCCTCACTTCGCCCTGACTGGAGTCACGTCACGGTCGTGCGGGGGGCGCGGGGGGCGTCGTCGGGCAGGGTGGGTACGGTCCAGATCACGTACAGCCCGATCGCCACCGCGGCGAGGGCAATGTACCGCAGCCACCACGGCAGGCTGTTGAGCAGCAGACTGCAGCCGACCACCGCCGTCACCATCAGCACCGCCCGCTGCTTCATGGTTCGTCGGACGCCGTGATAGTGGTCCCAGTCGTCGAGCGTGGGGCCGAACCACCGTGAACGATGGAGCCAGGCGTGAATGCGGGGCGAGCCACGGTAGAAACACCAGCTGGCCAAGAGCAGAAATGGGGTCGTCGGCAGGAGCGGCAGCACGGCCCCCATCACGGCGAGCCCCACGCAGAGCCAGCCCCCGGCGACGTAAAGAAAGCTCCGGATCGGATCGGTGGTGGGGTAGAGATCCATGCGTGCGGCGTCCCGGCAGGCTGGGCAGTCGAGCCGCCGGGATTCTACCACGTCCGTTTTTTCCGTATGCTCTTCCTTCGCCTGCCCTCCCGTTCGTCCCACCTCGTCACGCAATCCCGGAGAAACTCCCATGCCGCTCGTTCCCATGCGCATCCTGCTCGATCATGCCGCCGAGCACGGCTATGGCATCGCCGCCTTCAACGTGAACGACATGGAGCAGATTCAGGCGATCATGGAGGCGGCCAAGGAAACGGAGTCGCCGGTCATCGTGCAGGCTTCGCGGGGGGCCCGCAGTTTCAGTCAGGACAACTACCTCCGCCACCTGATGCTCGCCGCCGCGGAACTCTACCCGTGGATCCCGATCGCAATGCATCAGGACCACGGCAACTCAACCGCCACGTGCGTCAGCGCCATCGACAACGGTTTCACCAGCGTGATGATGGACGGCTCGCTCAAGGAAGACGGCAAGACGCCGGCCGACTACGACTACAACGTCAAGGTGACGAAGGAGGTCGTGAAGATGGCGCACGCGCGGGGCGTGTCGGTGGAGGGGGAACTCGGCTGCCTCGGCTCACTGGAGAGTGGCCACGGTGAGGCGGAGGACGGCCACGGGGCCGAGGGGCAGCTTTCCCACGACCAACTGCTCACCGATCCTGCCGAGGCCGCATCGTTCGTGGCCGACACGGGTGTGGACGCATTGGCGGTCGCCATCGGCACCAGTCACGGCGCCTACAAGTTCACCCGAAAGCCGGACGGTGAGGTGCTGGCGATGAAGCAGATCGAGGAGATCCACCGGCGTCTCCCCAACTGCCATCTCGTGATGCATGGCTCGTCGAGTGTGCCACAGGAACTCCAGGACATCATCAACAGGTATGGCGGCAAGATGCCGCAGACCTGGGGCGTGCCCGTGGAAGAGATCCAGCGGGGCATCAAGCATGGCGTTCGGAAGATCAACGTCGACACAGACTGCCGCATGGCGATCACCGGCGCCGTCCGCAAGGTGCTCTGGGAGAGCCCCGAGAAATTCGATCCGCGGGATTATCTCAAGCCGGCCCGCGAGGCGATGAAAAAGGTCTGCGCGGAGCGGATGGTGCAGTTTGGCCAGGCCGGGAACGCCCGCAAGGTGCCGGTGGTCACGCTCGACGAGATGGCGAAGCGATACGCGAAGGCCTAAGCCGGCGCACGCTTCATTCAACGCCATCCTTCGGTTTCAAGCCTTTTGCGTTCACCGCTGCTCCATTCGGCCTCTTCGTGGCGGCAAGTTTTTAACTTGTCCGGGAGTTGACGCTGCCCCTCGCACCGCGTTGTATTCCCCGCTGGGCCCGCCGGGCCGGCAGAAGTCTCCTTCGCGGGGAATTTCGCCGTGGGGCGTATTGGCGGTGCAGAACCTGGCGGGGCGAAATTCCAACGCTCGTCGAGCTTCAGCCGATCCCGGCTCCCGCCATTCGGCCTCTTCGTGGCGGCAAGTTTTTAACTTGTCCGGGAGTTGACGCTGCCCCTCGCACCGCGTCGTATTCCCCGCTGGGCCCGCCGGGCCGGCAGAAGTCTCCTTCGCGGGGACTTTCGCCGTGAGGCGTATTGGCTGTGCAGACCTTGGGCGGGGCGAAATTCCAACGCTTTTTCGAGCTTCAGCCGATCCCGGCTCCCGCCATTCGGCCTCTTCGTGGCGGCAAGTTTTTAACTTGTCCGGGAGTTGACGCTGCCCCTCGCACCGCGTCGTATACCCCGCTGGGCCCGCCTGGCCGGCAGAAGTCTCCGTCGCGGGGACTTTCGCCGTGAGGCGTATTGGCTGTGCAGACCTTGGGCGGGGCGAAATTCCAACGCTTTTTCGAGCTTCAGCCGATCCCGGCTCTCGCCATTCCTCCCCGTGGCCGGAGGCGGGAAAAGACGCGTTGCGGCGTTTGCCTAGACGTCCTATAGTCCCGCCCCGCGTGGCGGTCCCGCGCGCCTGTCCTCTGGCTGAACCCACCCATGACCTCGCCCCTGCCACTCTCGATGCACGACCGCAGCGAGCCCTCCGATGCAGACATTCTCGACCATGGCCGCGACATTCTCCGCGCTGAAGGGCATGCCATCCTCCAGACGGCCGACGCGATCGATGATGCCTTCTGCCGCGCGGTGCGGATGATTGTGGGCTGCTCGGGAAAGATCGTCGTCACGGGGATCGGCAAGGCGGGACTCGTCGCCCAGAAGATTTCGGCCACGCTCGCCTCCACCGGCACGCCCAGTCATTTCCTCCATCCGGCCGAGGCCATGCACGGCGACCTCGGCGTGTTGCGGGGCGACGACGTCGTGCTCGGCCTATCGCAGTCGGGGGAGACGGAGGAGATCACGCGGCTGCTGCCCCATTTCGCTGCGGCGGGCGTGAAGATTGTCGCCCTCACCGGCAGGGCCGACAGCACGCTCGGTCGCTCGGCGGATGTCGTGGTGGCCACGGGCAAGGTGCGCGAGGCATGCGTGCTCGGGCTGGCTCCGAGCACGAGCACGTCGATCCTGCTCGCCTTGGGCGACAGCCTGGCGTTGGTCACCAGCAGTCTGCGGCGCTTCACGCACGAGGACTTCGCCGCCCGGCATCCTGGCGGCAGTCTGGGCCGGCAGTTGATGCGGGTCGATGAAGCCATGCGGCCCCTCGCACAGTGCCGCACAGCCGGCCCTGATGAGACGGTGCGGGCGGTCTTCTCCCAGCCGCTGCCCTCGCGGCGAACCGGCGCGGTAATGATCATCGATGTGGATGGCATGCTGGCCGGAATCTTCACCGACAGCGACCTGGCCCGGCTCTTCGAGCGCCGCAACGACGCGGCGATCGATGGAGCGATTCGCGGCGTGATGACGAGCTGTCCCACGAGCGTGGCGGCGGGGACCCGGCTGCGGGATGCGGTGGCGTTGCTCGAATCGCGACGGCTGAGCGAACTGCCAGTGGTCGATGCCGATGGGCGCCCCGTCGGCCTACTCGATATCGTCGACCTCGTCGGCCTCACACCCCCTCACGCTCAGCCGGTTCCAGTCAGCGTGTCCTTGACGTCGCCAGGCTCCGCGGCTGCTTGAGCTCGGTGCCTTTCTACGACCCGAGGCAGCCCGACAGACCGTCCTCGCGAACCCCACACGATGCCCCCTGCCATCAAGCCCGATATGACGACTCACATCCCGGCCAACATGACGACCGACATCAAGCCCGAGTCCTCCGATCTCGACCGCCGGCTGGCCGGGGTGCAGTTGCTGCTGCTCGACTGCGACGGCGTGCTCACCGATGGCGGCATCACCTGGAGCGACAACGGCGTCGAGTTGAAGACGTTCAACATCCGCGACGGCCTGGGTATCCGCGCCTGGCAGCGGGCCGGCGGACGGACGGGCATCATCACGGGCCGTTCGAGCCTGGCGGTGGAACGCCGGGCTGACGAACTCGGGATCGAGTTCGTGCGGCAGGGAGTCGATGACAAACTCGCCATGGCGGACGCGGTCATCAGGGAATGCGGACTCTCGTGGGAGCAGACGGCGTTCATGGGCGACGACCTGCCCGATCTGCCCGTGGTCTCGCGGTGCGGCGTGGGGGTGGCCGTCGCCGACGCCTGTCCGGAATTGCTGGCGGCCGCCGCAGTCGTGACCGCCCTGCCCGGCGGTCGGGGCGCGGTCCGTGAACTCGTCGAACGAATGCTCCGGGCCCGCAGTGGCTGGGAGGCGATCGTCGGCGGTTACACCCTGCCCAGAGGAGACACGAGGGTAGCCACTGGGGCAGGCACTGGGGCAGGCACGCATTTCGGGCGGGCCTAAGGGCTGCCTTCGTCACTCGGGACACTCCATGGAACATCGCCTCGGACGCACGTTGCGGGTGTTTCTCATCGTCCTCGCGGCGGCCGGCTTTCACCGGCTCACCGTGGTGCCGTTGGTTGAGCCACGCATACACGATGCGAATGAGGGGGTCGAAATGTCCCCCGAGGAAGCCGCGGCAATCCGCTCCCGGGCCGACCGTCGGCTGGCGGCGCTGGGCGATATTTTCCCGGCCGGCTCCTGGGAACGCGAGGATCCGATCATGCTCGAGAGCCGTCAGATGCGGCTCCTCTTCAAACAGTATCAGGCACTTCCCGACGGGCGGGTGAACCTCGTGCCCTGCACGATGGTCATCCTGCCCGACCGCAATCGCGTGGCCGCCGACGGCGAGTCGGGGCGGACGCTCGTGTTGCGAGTGCCCCAGGGGGCCGTGCTCGAATTCGACGAGCCCCTCGATCTGCGGCAGGGCAGGCTGGCACGGCTCATCGGCGGCAGCCTCCGCGGCCAGGTGACGATCCGCGGCACGCCGTCTGCTCCTGGAGCCGATGACGACATCGAGATCGTGACCCGCGACGTCGAACTCGAGGAGTTCGAGGTTCGCACCGCGGAGATGGTGCAGTTTCGATATGGACGATCGACCGGCAGCGGCAGGGCGCTGCTGGCGAGGCTCTTGCCACGGGCCGGTGCGTCGGGGCAGGGCCCCAGCATCGGTGGCATCGACTCGATCCGGCTCGACCGTGACGTGCAGCTACGGCTCGAGGGCATGCAGGGCGGAATCCTGCCGGGGCAGAAACAGCCAAAGGCCGGCGGCCAGTCGGGTTCGGCCGCCGAGACGGCACCGGTGCTTGTCAGCTGCCGCGGGGGCCTCTGCCTGAACGTGTCAGCCAACGTGATCACCTGCGAGGATCAGGTCGAGGTGGTCCGGACAGTGCCCGGCGGTTCAACAGACCAGCTCGCCTGCGACCTGCTGGCGATCGTGCTGGGACGGCAGGAGACCGCTGGCGGCGCTGAGGGAAGCCGGTCCGAGTTGCGGCCGCTCGAGATTCAGGCCAAGGGCACGCCGGTCGTCGCCCGCTCCAGCAGTGCCGGACTCGAGGCCCGCGCGGCCCGGCTCGGCTACGAGATCGCCACCCGACGGATTCTGCTGGATGGCGAGGAGCCGGTGTCGCTCGTGGCACGGGGTACGGAAATGGAGGCCCGATCGATCGACTATGTTCCGGGGCCGTCGTCCGCCCCTGGTGCGCTGATGGCCGTTGGTCCCGGCTGGCTGCGGACCCGGTCCGCGGGCTCGCCGCCGGTGCAGGCCCGCTGGCAGAAGTGGCTGCGGATGCGTCCCGACGGGGAGGGGCACGTGGCCTCGATTGCCGGCGATGCCGAGGTCGCCGTCGAGACACAGGGCCGGCTCAGCGGATCCGAAATGCACCTCTGGCTGGAGCTTGCCGCACCGGCCACGGCGGCTGGCGTGCCGCCGGCGGCCGTGGCGCTCGAAGCGAGCGGTGCAGGGCCGGATCTCTCCGGCGTGCGGCCGACGCGGATGCTGGCCCGGGGCATGGTGGAAGTGGAGGCGGAACAGTTGACCGCGCGGACCGATCGCATGGAGGTCTGGTTCCGCAACCAGGGGCCGGCAGCGGCACCGGCCGTCGGGGTTGCACCACCACCGTCACGCGGACTGCCGGTAGCAGCCCAGCCTGGCGGGCCCCAGAGTCCTGCCAGTCCTCGTGGTCCTTCCAGCGGCAAGCTGGTGGCGACCGCGGCGCTCGTGCGGGGATTGGTGACCATGGCCGGGAATCGGAGCGAACTCGAGGAGATGTCGCTCGAGGGACAGGTCCATGTCATCGAGGAACCGAACGAACCGACCGTACGAAACGAAGCGGGCGTCCGGAATGAAGCAGGCGAAACGGCTGCGGCCGGGCCACGGGATCACGGCAGAGAGGCTGCCATGGAGATCCGCGGCGACCAGATGCAGCTCACTCGGCCCACGCGTTTTGATGCGCGGGCGATCGTGTCGGGCCGACCGGCCGAAGTGCGGGGACGTGGGCTCGATCTGCAGGGACCGCTCGTCGATTTCGACCGTGGCAGGAATCGGCTCACGGTGGACGGTGCCGGCAGCCTGAAGGTGCCTCTGGCCGCCGGCACGGGCGGATTCGAATCGTTCGGAATCACCGGCGGCATGTCCCCCACGCCGGCCGCGATCCCGCCGCAGAATGCTCCCGTGGCGGGGCAGGCGGCCGCACCCCCCGGTGGTCTCGACGTGACATGGCAGGGCCGGATGGACTTCGACGGTCTCACGGCCCGCTTTGTCGATCGCGTGGTCACCAGCAGCGGCAGCACGGTCGTGCGGGCCGGCTCGCTCGACGTCGTATTGAACAGGCCCATTGAGTTCTCAGCTGGTCAGCCGCAGCCGGCAACGCGGCCTGACGTCTCGCGGATTGCCTGCGGCAGCGGCGTGCGGATCGAGAGCGAGTCGGCCGCGCAGGACGGTACGAAATCGGTCGAGCAGCTCTTCGTGCGGGATCTGGTCATTGACCGCACTACGGGAAATGTGACGGGAACAGGTCCCGGGCGGCTGGCCAGCACCCGGTTTGGACAGGCACCGGGCATGTCGCTCCCGACCGGACCACAGGCACCAGCCACCGCTCCGACGGGGCCGGGTTTTCCTGCAACGCCCATGCCCGCGACGGGTCCCACGCCCGCTGCGGCCGCGGCGCAGCCCGACGAGCTCACCTACCTGGGCGTCGATTTCCAGCGGGGCATGCGGGGCAACATCAACCGCCGTGTGATGGAATTCCATCAGCGGGTCGAGGCGATCTGGGGGCCGGTTGCCAAGTGGGGCGACACGCTCGATCCGCATGCGGCCGGTGGCCTGCCTCCGCGGGTTGTAACGATCTCCAGCGACGTCTTGGGGGTGGGCCAGGCGCCGCCGGCGCCCGGGCAGCGGAAGAGTACGATCGAACTGGCCGCCGGTGGCAACGTGCTCGTGGAAGGGGAATCGTTCACCGCGCGGAGTGCCCGACTCACCTGGAGCGAGGCGAAGGACCTGCTTGTCTTCGAGGGGGACGGCCGCAGTGATGCACAG
>Ga0247835_1003199_pt1 | contig 15844 bp, 15 predicted proteins | sample LaCtaG_3_FD_189912 | JGI IMG/M metagenome (GOLD analysis project Ga0247835, IMG submission 189912) | Freshwater microbial communities from meromictic Lake La Cruz, Castile-La Mancha, Spain - LaCruzMarch2015_13.5m | ecosystem: Environmental > Aquatic > Freshwater > Lake | place: Spain: Castile-La... | reverse complement strand
ATTGCTTGTTCTTTAAAGAAGAATCCATCACAAGTTGCACAATAAGAAACTCCACGACCACTTAATGTTTCCTCTTTTGGTAAACCAATTTTTTTGTAACCAGAACCAGTTGCAAGGATTACCGATTTTGCAAGATAAGTATTGCCACTTCCGTCTTGAATAGTTTTTACTTCACCTTTTAAGTCAACTTTTACTGCATCGTCTGTGACAAAGCGTGTGCCAAACTTTTCTGCTTGGGCGCGCATTTCTTCCATTAATGCAGGCCCCATTATTCCTTTTTGAAATCCTGGAAAATTTTCAACTTCTGTGGTGTTCATTAATGCACCACCGGCTGTGACTGAGCCTTCTAAAAGTATTGGGGAAAGTTGTGCGCGGGCTGCGTAAATTGCTGCGGTGTATCCAGCAGGACCACTGCCCACTATTACTACTGGCTCTACTTTGCTCACGAAAACCTAATTTTCTATATAAATATTGTTTAGGTTCTCATTCTAGTCTTTATTAATTAGCCTTCAACTTCTGACGCGCTTTAGTAATGCAGGTGCAACTCTTGGGCAAGTTTGGCATGAGCCCGGTGGCATCTACTTTTCACAGTTCCTGGGGCGCATTTAAGTTTCTGTGCAACATCAGCAATGGTCCAACCGGCAACATCAATTAAAAGCACTACGTTTCTTTGGTTTTCTGGCAATGATTTCAAAGCTTGCACTAAATCAAGAGATAAATCTTTAACACTAATTTCACTTGTTAGTAAAGGTAAATCTGCTGGTAGTTCATATAAAGGATGAGCTTTTATTGATCTAAGTTTGTCAATGGCAGCATTTGTCACAATTCGAAACAACCAAGTAGAAACTGCAGCGTCTCCTCTAAATTTATGAGCTGATCTCATGACTGAGATAAGTGCATTTTGCACAACGTCTTCTGCATCAGCACTGTTTTTGGTTATTCGATAAGCAATAGTTTTCATTTTAGAATTATGGCGTTTGAATAATTCAGATAAAGCCTCAATTTCACCATCAATATAAAGTTTTAATAATTCTTTGTCATCAACTTCAATTAAGTCTTGAACTGGGGAAAGTGCATTCATCCATTAAAGATAAATGTTATTTAATCAAATTCCTATAGGTATTTGTAATTGCTTCGATTTTGAAGACAAAACTGAGCACAAAATAAATCAATGCACCAGATACGCCCCAAGTAATTACTGGGATAAGGGCACCAAAGAAGGAACTTTTCTCAGAGAAAAGATTTAGTTGGATACCAATAAAATATAAAGAAAGTCCCATTAATGCCGAAGCCACAACAGGCCTTAAGGCTTCCTTTATAAATTTCCAAGTTTTTAAATTAAGTTGCTTTTTATTTAGGAAATACCACAGAAGAGGTGTGGTAAGTACATATGAAGCAACATATCCAATTACAAGTCCAGCTACTTTATTGTTTTCTGGTAAGTAGTTGAATAAATAAATTGCTGCGCTTAGATTAATTATGTTAAGCACAATATTTATATAAAACGGAGTTTTTGTATCCTCAATTGCATAAAAACCTCTAAGCAATAGATAAAATAATGAAAACGGGACCAACGCAATTGCAAAGATACTTAATAGAAATCCTGTACTTCTAGCATCAGCAACCGAAGCTGCTCCTCGCGCGAAAAGTATTTGGGCCAAAGGTTGTCCAATAAAAAACATGATCACAGAAATTGGCAACATTAGTGAGACTAACGATAAAGATGCTTTATTGATTGAATTCGATAATTTATTTATCTCTACACTATTTGCCATGTCACTAAATCGTGGCAGAAGTGCTGTAACCAGAGATACTGCAATAACTGAATGAGGAAGAATAAATGTTAGAAAAGCATTTTGATAAGAAGTAAAACCAATACTATTTTCTAAAGTATTAGCCCCAGCTGCCAATCTTGTAATAAAAGCATAAGTAATTTGATTAACAATTACATAACCAATTGTCCAAAAAGCAAGATGACCTGCAGTTGTTAAACCTGCACCTTTAAATTTGGTATTGATTTTGAATTTGTACTTAACAAGTCTTAATGCAGGAATTAAAGAAATGGCTTGCACCATAACTCCTAAGGTGGTTCCAACACCAAGAATTGTCATTTCTTGATTTGTGAAAGAACTAGAAACTGTTACATCATGTGCAAGATAGATAAATAGGATCGCGGTAGCAATCATTACCAAGTTATTCAATAAAGGCGCAAACATAGGTAGAGCAAAATGTTCCCGAGAATTCAAAACTTGTTGCAAAACTGTGTAAAGACCGTAAAAGAAAATTTGCGGTAATAACAATCTTGCAAAAAATACAGATTGATTCAAAGTTTCAGGGGACCAAGAATTTGGTGCATAGATATTAACAATTTGCGGGGCAAGAAGAACTGCGACAACGGTTAAAATAAAAAGGATTAACCCAACAAGCGTTAATAATTTATTTGTATAAGAAACTCCACCATCTGCATCATTTTTCATGTGTCTTACTAATTGCGGCACAAAAACACTATTAATTGCACCACCCACTACTACCACATAAACAATTGTGGGAAGTGAGTTCGCAATTGAGAAAGCATCAGCAAAAGTGCCAAAACCAATTGCTGCAATCACCGCAGCTGATCGAATTACCCCAGTAATTCTTGAAGAAATTGTGCCTAGTGCCATCCAAGTGCTGTTGGCTGCAACTGATTTATTTGGCATTTTTTCTAGCCAATCTAACTCTTTTAAATATTGAAATAGCAGACAGCAGAATTAATGCCAGAAACGCAATTGCAGTGAAATAAGTCGCAACGGTGCTGTAGGCAGCAGATCTAACAGAAATTATTTTTGGCTCACCGTATTTGACTCCATCACGGGTGTAGAGCTGCAAGGTGACATCAACTGCGCCTGTTCCTTGGACAGATCCAGTAAAACTCAAACTTTGTTTACTATTTGCAGGAATCGTTATTGGTTCTAATTCATCTGATTTAAATCTAAATGATGGTGTTCCCTTAGCACTTAATTTAACTATTACAGGTTCTGCGAAATCATTAGCAATAGTTATTGGAATTGGTCCTTTATCACTTGGTAGGACTACTGAGTTTCCAGCCAAAATTCGAACCTTATCTCGGCTTAAAGTTAATGTTTCATTAATACTGTTTATGAAATCTCTTGCCTGACCTGGCGCATTTTGCCAATATTGAGATCCTGCTCTAAGAATTGCTGTTGCAAAATCAACACTCACAACTCCAGGCTGTTCAAAAAGTCCAGTTAATTGCGCAAGTAATGATTGACCTTTTTTAATTCGAGTCATTTGATCGGCACTTAATTCAACGTTTTTCGCAACAGCGCTTGTTAAGAAATTGTCACGTTCTACCGTTGAAACATCTTTACTTAAAACATTCCAAGCTTCAACATTTCTCACCCACGGAGCACCAGTTACAGAAGAAGCAAAAACAGAAGCACCTTCATTTGTTGGCTCCCAATAAGCATTTGGTGAAACAACAATATTTCTTTCAACATTTGGAAGTTGCAACGCAATTAATAAAGTGTCTGCATAAAGTCTTTGTCTTTGAAAACTAGTTTGTGCTGCGTTTTCAACTTTATATTCAGAAGCCTTAGAAAGAAGAGAATCTGTAAGGAAAACTTTTACTCGACCATTTGGTGTTTCAACCGTAGCTGTTCCAGAAGGAGTAAAAGTTGTTCCCACAATTGGCGGTAACGCTGTATCAGGTAACACAATTGCATTTGTTCCTAAGGAATTTGCTAATCCAATTACAGCTTCAGAAACAGGAAAGTTATCTTGAAAAAGAAATGTTCCGCCCGTAGTGAAGCCAAGTTTTTGTTCAGTTGTAACTCGAGCAATTGTTACAGATTGTTCAAAAGCACTTTTTGCTTTATTTTGCTGCATGGAAGCTAAGTCTGCGTTGGCATAAGTCATTGACCAACGTTCTTTGGCTGCAACTGAAGTTCTTAATTCATTGAACCAAGTTGAAATTTCATTTACATAAATTCCGTTAACATTACCTTTGGAAGATTGCACAAAGTAACCTTTAGATGCTTTGTCTGCTAAATCTAATAAATCAGGATCAAGCATCCACACAACACTGTTTGCTCTACCCGCCTCCAAAATATTTCGAAGGCGCCCAGTTGCCGTAGTTGAATTTGGAATCGTTTCATCTAATAAAACTCCATCCCCATTTCTTAAAGGTGGTGATGTAACGGGCCACAGCAGAGTAATTCCAAGTGGTGTTACAAAATTTCTATCTGGAAGATAAGGAATAACAGTGAATGCAGAACCAAGACTTTCGTTATTACTAATTAATTGAAATCCAGCTAAGTATGCTCCCGAACCTTTACTTAATAGTTGAGCCGCATTAATACCGATTGAAAATGGAGCAATTGCTCCAGGTTTTAAATCGGGGACTTTATATTCTTGGCCCTTTGGAATTAACTCTGTTGGTAAAACTGAAGTTAATGCGGTATTAAGTGCACTTCTATTTACTATCGGATCTGAAAGCAGAAGCCTTAAAGATAAATTACTTAAATTTGAATTTGTTTTATTTCGATAGGTTCCTTGGAATAGGACAGTATCGCTACCAATTGGAGCATAAGGAGTCACTAATTCCAGTAAAACTTCTACAGAATCTGCCGCTGCAGCACTAGGAATTACAAGTGAAGAAACGAGTATTGGGGCAATAAAGATTGCAATTAATCGCTTCTTTATTTGTTTCACATCTTGAAGAATAGGTGACGCGCCCAAAACTTTGAGGCATCCCTTCAGGAATAACGCGTGGTTCTAGGCTCTCATGCGTGAGCATTAGTGAAAATAATTCAACAGCCTCAAATCGCATCTTGAGCGCTCTTGGTGAAAGTGCTGATCTTTTAAAAGAGCTTGGTGAAAAATTCTCCAAAAATGGTTTTGAAATCTCATTAGTTGGTGGACCTGTTAGAGATGCAGTGTTGGGAAAACTTGTTAAAGATCTTGATTTAACAACAAATGCAAAGCCTGACGAAATACAAAAATGCTTAAAAGGTTGGGCCGATTCAATTTGGGATGTAGGAATTAAATTTGGCACAGTTGGTGCCAAGGTAAAAGATTATGTTTTTGAAATAACAACTTATAGAACAGAACAATATGAAGATACTTCTAGAAAACCAAGTGTGGAATTTGGCAAAACCTTAGAAGAAGATTTAGCAAGAAGAGATTTCACAATAAATGCCATGGCATTACGATTACCTAATTTTGAATTAGTGGATATTTATAACGGTTTAACTGATTTAAATAATAAAATTTTGAGAACCCCCCTTGATGCCCAAATTTCTTTTTCTGAAGATCCCTTAAGAATGTTACGAGCTGCAAGATTTATGTCCAAACTGGATTTAAAACCTCAAGCAGATTTAGTAGAAGCAATGAAAACATTAGCTGAGAGATTAAAAATTGTTTCGATGGAAAGAATTAATGATGAATTCAATAAATTACTACTTACAGATAAACCAAGACCAGGAATCGAATTATTAGTTGAAACTGGTGTGGCAGAACATTTCTTGCCTGAGTTTCCTGCACTAAAACTAGAAATTGATGAACACCATCATCACAAAGATGTCTACCAACACAGCTTAACTGTGTTGGATCAAGTTATTGATTTAGAAACTAAACACCAACCACAAATAGAAGCTGATTTAGTTTTAAGAATTGCAGCACTTTTGCATGACATTGGTAAACCAAAGACTAGAAAATTTGAAGGCGAAGGCAGAGTTTCATTTCATCACCACGAAGTAGTTGGTGCACGCCTAGCAAAAAAACGTTTAGAAAAACTTCGTTATTCAAATGAAATTATTGAACAGGTCTGTTTACTTATCGAATTACATTTAAGATTTCATGGTTACGGAGACGGCAAATGGACAGATTCTGCTGTCAGAAGATATGTCAGAGATGCTGAAGAACAATTAATTCGTCTACACAAATTAACCAGAGCAGATTGCACTACAAGAAATGATGTAAAAGCTGAAAAACTTAGAAATGCTTATAACGATTTAGAACAAAGAATTGTTGAATTATCTAAACAAGAAGAATTAAATAGTATGCGACCTGAATTAGATGGTGCTGAAATTATGAAGGTCTTAAACATTAAACCAGGTCCAGAAGTTGGTAAGGCTTATCAATTCTTGCTTGATCTAAGACTTGATAAAGGAATCATGGGTATAGAGAAAGCCACCGAGGAGTTAAAAACTTGGTGGGCAAAAAACTCCTAATTAGTTTAGGATTATTGGCATGTCGACAGCTACTGAAAACCTAATTGAGAATCCTTCAATTCCGCGTGAAGTGATTAACTATGCGCTGCAAAGAAGATCATCTGTTCAAGCTTGGAAAAGTGGCAGAGTTTTAAAAACAGATTTATGTGATGCTGATACTTATTTAAGAAAAGCAGCACTTTTTCATGGCGTAACAACGAACCGAATTTGCCCAGTTTGCGAAATTGTTAATTTAATTGAAATTTCATATGTTTTTGGTAAAGAACTTGGACCATTTTCAGGAAGAATTAAAGCCCCACACGAATTATTACGAATGAGTAAAGAACATGGTCAAATAAAGGTATTTGTCGTAGAAGTGTGTCAAGGTTGTAGTTGGAATCATGTTTATAGTTCTTACGTTTTGGGTGATGGAAGATCTCGACGCCCGCTCAAGAAACCGGCAGATTGGTTGGATTAATTAAGTGGTAAAACGCGGTCAACCAACTCCTCGCCCACCACAAAGAAGACCCAGAAAAAAATCAAAAGTTAAATGGCGTTTATTTGGCAGTGTTGTCGCACTTGGATTACTCGCAGCAGTTGTTGGCGGCGCGCTTTTAGCATTTGCAGTTTCAGTCACTCAAATTCCTACACCTAAAGAAGTAGCGCGCGCCCAAACCACAATTGTGATGTGGGCAGATGGTGAAAAAGAAATTGGCAGATTTGGTGAATACAACAGAACAGATGTTTCTTTAACTCAAGTTCCACTGCATGTTCAAGATGCAGTTTTGGCTGCAGAGGATAGAGGTTTTTATAGCCATAAAGGCTTTTCAATTCAAGGTTTTACTAGAGCTTTATTTTCAAACATTTTTTCTGGAACCAGAGTAGGCGGTTCCACCATTACTCAACAATATGCAAAATTAGCATTTCTTACTCAAGAAAAAAGTATTATTAGAAAAGTAAAAGAATTAGTCTTAGCCATAAAACTTGAGTCTGTTGAATCAAAAGATCAAATATTAGAAGCATATTTAAACACCGCATATTTTGGTCGCGGTGCTTATGGCATTCAAGCTGCTGCTAGAACTTATTTCGCTCTTGATGTTTCGCAACTTTCTGTTTCACAAGGGGCAGCATTAGCAGCTCTATTACAAGCACCTTCAGCTACTGAAAAAATTGAGAACAGAGATCGTTGGACTAATCGTTGGGAATATGTAATTAATGGCATGGCTAAATCAAATTCGATAACCGATACTGATGCTAAGACTTTAACTTTTCCTGATTCAATTCCTTATAGCTCACAAAATAAATTTGGTGGCACAAACGGATATTTGCTTTATTCAATTAGAAAAGAAATGTTAGAACGCGGTTATACCGAAGATGATTTGAACTTAAGAGGTTTAAGAGTTGTTTCAACTTTTGAAGAACAAGCACAAACTGGAATGGTTGATGGTGTAACAAAGGAAGCACCAACTACAAAAACTGAAGGCTTAAGAATTGGTATTGCATCAATTAGACCTGGAACTGGTGAAGTAGTTGCCATGTACGGAGGCCCTGATTATGTAACTGAACCATTAAATAATGCGACCCAAGCAATTGCCCAAGCTGGATCTACTTTTAAAACATTTGCATTAGCAGCCGCGTTTGAACAAGGAATTGCACTTGACACTATTTGGAATGGTGATTCACCTAGAACATTTGGTGATTACACCTTAAATAATTACAGCAAAAAATCTTTTGGACAAATTACATTGCTACAAGCAACAGAAAATAGTGTTAACACAGTTTATGTTGATCTGGCCTCAACTATTGGTAAAGATAAAGTTTTTGATGCAACATTGCGATCAGGAATTCCTGCAGATGCTGTTGGAATGGTTAATGACATAACTTTGGTTCTAGGAACAGCTTCCCCTCACGTTATAGATGTGGCAAATGCCTACGCCACTTTTGCGGCACGAGGAATTTACGCCAAACCAACCATGATCAAAGAAATATATGGCGCAAATGATGGATTACTTTTCCAAATAAGCCCTGAAACTAAACGTGCTTTTTCCACTCAAGTTGCCGATGAAGTTTCTTTTGCTTTGCAACAAGTAATCAATGTGGGAACAGGTGTTAGAGCAAAAGCAATTGGTAGACCTGCTGCTGGAAAAACGGGAACAACAGATGGCAATAAATCTGCTTGGTTTGCTGGTTACACACCACAATTAGCAACTGCAGTAATGATGGTTAAACAAGATGCCAGTGGCAATCCAATTTCATTAGCTGGCACTGGTGGAATGAAAAGTGTTACGGGTGGATCTTTCCCAGCTTTAATGTGGACTGCTTATATGAAAGCAGCTCATGTTGATTTACCAGTTTTGGAATTTCCACCATCTCCTGGAGTAATTCCAATTAATACTGCTCCAGCAGTTCCAGATCCAGATGAAACATTAATTCCTGTTGTTGTCCCAACTCCAATTGTTACTCCAACGCCTACACCTACACCGACAGTGACAATTACTGAAACTCCAACACCTACGCCAACAGTGACAGTAACTGTGACAGCTTCGCCAACGCCGTCTCCAACGATTACTTAATTAATAACAACACAATCAAAATTTGTCGTAGTCATTCTAACTTGTGCACTAATTGTTGAACCAACTTTAGGCACAGAAATACTTGCAGGAAGTTTTAACATTGACACATTCATATGTGGAGATTCTGCAAACCAACGTTGTTTGCCGTTGATAACAAAAGGTGACAAAGAATAATCAAAAGCTTCTAAAATTCCAGAAAGTATTGCAACAAGTCTTTGCTTTAGTGTCACATTAGATCTTGGTGCTTGTAATCCAATTCCGTGTGCCGTTCCACCAGAAACAATTACTAAACGGTGCTTACTAGTAATTCCTCTTTGGCGGTAACCAAAATTATGCGTAACAGGTTCGTGAACTTCTAAAACAGTAGATTTGATTTGAAAAGCTTTTAAATCACCAATCCATAATTTGGTGCCGATTCTTAATTTGAATTTAAAATCAGAAAATTTAGATGTCAATGACTTTAATTCAGACTCTGAAACATGGCTTAAGTAAACAACTTTGTCTGCATTTGGACAATGTGTTTGATAAGCATTAATCCAATCAGAAATCTCACTAACTTTACCTTTAGCAGGATTTTCAATAGGAAGATGCAAAGAAAGAGCTTTAATGTTTAGATTTGATACCTGGCTTAAATCATTTATTCCAAGGCCAAATCTGCTCATGCTGGTGATTCCTTCAATAACTACTGGAGTATTTCCTACATTCTGCGCATCTTTAAGACAAGAAATAGTTAACAAAAGAGAAGATGGGTTTAAAGTTGATAGTTCTTTAAAAGCTAATTCATCTATATCTTTTACCGGATCCATTATTAAAACTTGAGAAATTCCTTGTTCTAAAACGCTTTTTGCTTCAAATACAGTTCCAACAGCAACAGTTTGTATTCCTAATTCTTTTGCTTTCTTGGCTAAGTTTTGTTTGCCGATGCCATAACCATTGCCTTTAATAACTGGGGTTACTTCACTGTTGTTGATTGAAAAAGTATTCAAAACACTTTTGATGTGATTAGTCCAAAGGTTGTTATCAACGTGAAGTGACAAAGTCATAATTAACCCCTTCGCGCTAAGGCTACGCGAAATGCTTTATAAATTAAAGGTTTCAAAACAAAATCCCATTCACCCACATATTGGATTACTTTGCCACCGGTTCCAATTTTGAAGCGCAACAATCCAAACAATGGTGATTTTTCATTCAAGGTAGCCGCAATTCCTCGCATGTCATAAATACTGGCACCAGCATCCCTGGCATCTCTCATCATTTGCCACTGGATGGCATTGCTTGGTCTGAGTTCTCGACCACTAGTTGATGATGCACCGTAGGTGTACCAAACATGTTTACCTACTCGAACCCACAAACAAGCTGCATGACAAATGTTTTCTTGCTCAGCAATATAGAGGCGCATTTCAGCTAAAATATTTGAATTTTCATTTAATGATTTCCACATTTGCTTAAAGTAATTAAGAGGTCGAGGAGTGAATTTATCTCGCTTGGCAGTTTCTTTATAAAGAGTATAAAAAGTTTCTAGATCGCTAAAATTAGCTTGACGAACTTTTACTTCACTTTTTTCTGCCTTCTTAATATTTCTACGCCATTCTTGCGAGAAAGTGGCTAAGAGTTCTTCATCAGATTTACCTTCAACATCAATTGCGAAAACAAATCTTGGTTGAACGTCCCCAAATCCTTCACCATCTGTTTCTATTTGTTTGCCACCAAGATTTCTTAGTTTGGTGCCAATTTCATTACCAAATGGATTTACACGATCTGGATCAACATCTTTGAATTGTCTATATACATTGTCAGAAATTGCATTTTTAATTGTTGCTGCTGACCAAGTATTAATTGTCACTTGTGGCCCAAGTTTTAAATTAAATGCACCAGATTCTTTTGCAAAATCTCTTAACGGGGTTAGCCAATCAACAACATTTTTTGCATAATCTGGATCTAAAACTGGACCTTCTGGCAAATAAAACAATGACCATTTAGTTTTGGGAATGTTTCTTATCAGAATTAGTCCAACACAAACTAATTTTCTTTCATCAAACCAGCCAACTGATTTTGATTTCCAACCACTTTTTACTTCAGCCCAACATGGCAATTGTAGGAATGAGAATGTTTGGTAATTCTTTAAGAATTCAACATGAGTTTCTTTATCAATTTCTTTTAAGTTTAATGACATCTAATTTACCTGCTTTAATAAGAATTTAATATCGTCTTTAACACCTGGTTCAGCTGTTTCAATAATCACGTTGCAACCCGCATCTTTGACAACTTGTGCAATTTCTTCTTGGGGAAGTAAGGATTCTGCAAAATTACTATGTCGGTCACGGGATGAATCAAATTCATCACGAGAGCCATTGGCGTGAATTAAATCAATTCGTTTAGTAATTGCTTTTAATTCTTTAACAGCATTTTTTAAATCAATTCCAGCTGCCCAACCATGACATGTATCAAAACAAAAACCAACATCGGTGTGACCAACACTTTTCCAAAGATTAGTTAAGTTCTCTTTCGTTCTAGCCATAGCGTGCGATCCACCTGCAGTGTTTTCAATTAACACTGGAACATGCATTTCGGTTTGTTCGCAAGCTTTTCGCCAATTATCAAACCCAGCATTTGGATCATCATCTTTGGTGACATGTCCACCATGGACGATTACACCTTTAGCGTTTATCTCTGCTGCTAAATCAACTGTTTGTTGTAAAAGTTTTCTACTAGGAATTCTGATTCGATTATTTGTACTGGCAACATTTATGACATAAGCGGCATGAATGTAAATATCCATTTTTAATTCTTTTGCTTGAGCTAGTAATTCTTTTGCTCCCCCTGGAAAATCAAGGGCAGGTTTCTTCCAACCTTGGGGATCACCCGCCTGAATTTGAAAACACTGAGCTCCGATTTTTTGAGCGTGTTTCACAGGATCTGGGTCAGAACCAAAAGCGGCACCAATTAATTGAGTCATTTGTATCCAAGGCTAATGACCTCGAAACCATCACAGTTAAGCCTCACGGGTAATCTTTGAACCTCAAACATAAGTCGTCAGTATTTGAAGACTTGTGCTTGAAAAGGCAGTACGTATTTTTAGCCTCCTGTCGAAGCAAATGGCTTTGACCGAATTAGTCCAAAGGGGGAAGGCAAAAAGCATGCGTAAATATGAAGTCATGGTCATTCTTGATCCTGAACTAGAAGAAAAAACTGTAAACCCAAGTTTGGAAACTTTTCTTAACGTTGTGCGCCAAGATGGCGGACAAGTTAACAAAGTTGATATTTGGGGACGCCGCCGTTTGGCATTTGAAATCAATAAGAAAACAGAAGGAATCTACGCAATATTAGATATCACTTCTTCAGCATTTGCTGTTTCTGAACTTGATCGTCAACTTAATCTAAATGAATCAGTAATGCGTACCAAAGTTGTACGCCCTGAAGCAAGATCGGCTAAATAGAAATGGCACAAGGAGATATCAACGTAACCATCGTGGGTAACTTAGTTCGCGATCCTGAACTTCGTTTCACCAAAAACGGTCAAGCTGTTGCATCCTTCACTGTTGTTTCTTCATCTCGCTACATGGATAAGACAACTAATGAATGGAAAGATTCCGATCCTGTTTATATGAATTGCAACGTTTGGCGTGAACACGCAGAAAACGTAACCAATTCATTAACAAAAGGTGCTCGCGTTCTGGTAACTGGCAAATTGAAACAACGTTCTTACACAACTAAAGAAGGACAAGAAAGACAAGTTGTGGAATTAGAAGTTGAAGATGTTGGACCAGCATTGCGTTATGCAACTGCAAAAATTACCAAAATTGCTCGCGAAGGCGGCAATAGTTTTGGTGGCAATACTTCTACACCAGCAAGTACTCCTGCTGCTGCAAGTGAAGATCCATGGGCTACTCCAGATGCAGGTTCAGGCTGGAATGGCGCAAACGACGAAGCTCCCTTTTAAGAAAGAAGAAAAAATAGATGCCAAGAAAACAAGTCAAGCAATCTAGAACCGGAAAGAGTTCAGCACCAAAGAACTTAAAACCGATGAAGATGAAAGCTTGCCCATTTTGCAAGAAAGAAATTACTTACATCGATTACAAAGACATTAATTTGTTGCGTAAATACATTTCTGATCGCGGCAAAATCCGTGCCAGACGTGTAACAGGAAATTGCACCAGACACCAAAGAGACGTTGCAGCAGCAGTTAAAAATGCACGTGAAATGGCACTGTTGCCCTACACCTCTACAACCAGATAAGGATTAATAAAAATGAAACTTATTCTTACCCAAGTTGTTGAAGGTTTAGGAAATCCTGGCGACATTGTTTCTGTCAAAGACGGCTTTGGTCGTAACTACTTGATCCCCAGAAGATTAGGTGTTGCTTGGACCAAGGGTGGACAAAAACAAGTTGATCAAATCAAACGTGCACGTTCTGCTCGTTCTGTAAGAGATCTTGATCATGCTAAAGAAATTGCTAATGCGATTTCATCTTTGAATGTTGTTGTGAAAGCTCAAATTGGTGAAACCAATAGATTATTTGGTTCTGTCACAACTTCAGACATTGTAAAAGCAGTTCAAGAAGCAGGCGGTCCAAAGTTGGATCGTCGCACTCTTACCTTGAAGCATCCAATCAAAATAGCTGGCAAACATAGAATTCCAGTTAAATTGCATCAAAATGTTTCAACAGCAATAACAGTTAACATTGTTAATCAATAGTTAATTAATAAATCTTAATGCCCAGTGATTTTTCACTGGGCATTATTTTTTAAGCAGTGTTACTAACCCATCCGCAGCTTTTTCAAGCATGTCTAATACTTCATAAAAATCATCAATTGGTTGGTGATATGGATCTGGCACAATTAAATCTTCATCATCATCTGCTAAATCTTTCAGTTTAGGGTCAAACTTTTTCATTAATTGAATTTTGTGTGCATGTTCTTTTGGAGCAATTGCCAGTAGATTCTTTAAATTATCTTGATCCATTACTAGAATTAAATCTCTTTCTTCAAACCATTGTTTCTTAAATTGTCTGGCAGTGTGGGCAATTTCGTAACCGGATTCGCGTAACACTTTCACAGTTTTTGCATTGGCATCTTCACCTTCATGCCAATTACCAGTGCCAGCAGAGTCAACAAAAATATCTAAACCAGCTTTATCAAGTCGATCTCGTAAAACAACTTCACCAATGGGGGATCGACAAATATTTCCAGCACAAACTACTGAAATTGATTTGATCTCTTTGAAGTTCATTAAAAATAGTTTCGCATGGTCATAGTGTGACGATAGTTGTTAGTGGTCAAAAATAGTTTGGAAAAACTTTTTACCCACAAGCAAATATTTATATATGGGCTGGTCAGTGACATTTAGGGGCGTGAAAGGAAACAATCGTTCCCCATCTTGTCCACAGATTTTGGTTCAATTACCCTCATTGATTCCCGGTTGTCCCCGACTTGTCCACAGGCTCATCCACAGGAGACTTTGTGCTCAGGCCCCTCTTACCTCTACGTTGAAACCTTAGGGATTTTGTTCTAATAAAAAAGTCACACCTTGGTGAGATATTTATATTGAGCACATTTATGACGGAAGAGGTGGGTAAAAAATGTCAGTTTCTGAATTACCTATTCCTCATCAAGATCCAACTAGAACTCCACCACAAGATGTTGCAGCTGAACAAAGCGTTATTGGCGCAATGCTGTTATCAAAAGATGCCATCGCAGATGTTGTGGAACAAGTTAGAGAACATGACTTTTATAGACCAAATCATCAAACTTTATTTTCTACCGTTATTGATTTGTATTCGCGCGGTGAACCAGCAGACGCAGTAACAGTTGCAGCTGAATTAACTCGCAGTGGTGAATTAGCAAAAATTGGTGGTGCTGCTTATTTGCACACTCTCGTTGCATCCGTGCCAACTGCAGCAAACGCTGGATATTACGCGCGCATTGTTAAAGAAAAAGCAATTTTAAGAAGACTAGTTGAAGCTGGTACTCGTATTGTGCAAATGAGTTACAACGAAGCTGGTGAAGTTGATAACTTAGTTGATCGAGCCCAAGCAGAAATTTATGATGTCACCGACAGAAGAACTAGTGATGATTATCAAAAACTAGATAAGTTAATGAATCAAGCTTTAGAAGAAATGAACGCCATTGCACAACATGGTGACAAACTTGTTGGTATTCCAACTGGGTTTGCTGAAATGGATAGATTATTAAATGGTTTGCAACCTGGACAATTAATTATGTTGGCAGCAAGACCTGGTATGGGTAAATCAACTTTAGGCCTAGATTTTGCAAGAGCAGCATCAATTAAAAATAATGCCACCGCAGCGGTGTTCTCCCTGGAAATGGGACGAAACGAAATTGTGATGCGTTTACTTTCTTCCGAATCAAGTATTGGTTTAACTGCAATGCGTAGCGGAAAAATGAATGAAGCAGATTGGCAAAAACTTGCACGTAAAATGAGTAATGTTTCTAATGCACCATTATTTATCGATGATTCACCTAATTTAACTATTACTGAAATTAGAGCAAAGTGTCGAAGATTAAAACAACGCCACGATTTAAAACTAGTTGTGGTTGATTATTTGCAGTTGATGACAAGTGGTAAACGTGTGGAATCTCGTCAACAAGAAGTATCTGAATTTTCTAGATCTTTAAAACTTCTAGCTAAAGAATTAGATGTGCCAGTGGTAGCAATTTCTCAGCTAAATCGAGGACCTGAACAAAGAACAGATAAGCGTCCGATGCTTTCAGACTTAAGAGAATCAGGTTCTTTGGAACAAGACTCTGACGTTGTTATCTTGATTCACCGCGAAGAACATTACGACAAAGATGCAAGACCTGGTGAAGCAGATTTAATTGTGGCAAAACATCGAAACGGTCCAACTGCAACTATTACGGTTTCATTCCAAGGTCATTACTCTCGCTTTACTGAAATGCAAAATAATTACAACACACCTATTGCGCCACAAAATCCACCAAATGAAGGTTAATAGAAACAAGTTAAGTTCAAATCTTGTAAAAGAACGTGAACTTTATTTACAAAGAAACCCTAAATCTTTAGCACTATTTAATTCAGCCA
>Ga0247835_1003195_pt1 | contig 15859 bp, 14 predicted proteins | sample LaCtaG_3_FD_189912 | JGI IMG/M metagenome (GOLD analysis project Ga0247835, IMG submission 189912) | Freshwater microbial communities from meromictic Lake La Cruz, Castile-La Mancha, Spain - LaCruzMarch2015_13.5m | ecosystem: Environmental > Aquatic > Freshwater > Lake | place: Spain: Castile-La... | reverse complement strand
TCAGCAATACGCCGTTCATTAACACCAACTTCGGCGTGGTTCCGAATGCAGGAATGGGCGAGTTCAACGAAGCGACGGCAGTTACGGACGCCGCCCATACCGACATCAACCGCCCCTCCGCCACCCTCAAGATCTCGCGGCTCAACCGCAGCAACGCCTACACCTTCCGGATTTTCGGTTCCCGCAGCCACGCCACGGAGACGCGCGTCACGGCCTACACGGTCGCGGGCAGCAACACGAACTCGGGATCATTGACCACTTCCGGACCGAATGTCGGAGGTGCCGGGGTGAACTACAACACGAACATACTAACGTTTTCCAATGTGGTCCCGGATCGCAACGGCGAGGTCACTGTCACCTTCGCCCAGACCCAGGGAGCATTCGGCTACCTCACCGCCATGAGTGTGGGCGCCACGGACTTCCCCGAGGCTGGAACTCCCTACATCGACCTGGCCAATCGCTGGGTTGATCAGGATGCCTTGGGCGGCGCGCCCTCCAATCCCGTGGTCTTCATCGGCAGCTCGAGCATCAGGCGCTGGGAATCGCTCACGCGGGACTTCGCCGACTACAATGTCCTCCAACGCGGCATGGGCGGCGCTTGGTTTACCGACATCAACCAGCTCGCGACGGATCTCGTCGTCTCGCGCGCGCCCCGGGCCGTGGTCATGTGGGCCGGCGCTAACGACATCTACAACGGGCAGACGGGCGACCATGTGTTCCGCAACTACACCAATTTCGTCGCCACCGTGACCAATGCCCATCCCAACACGGCGATCTTCTACATCGGCATGACTCGCAATCCCGGCACGGCGGGGAACCCCGCGGTCAACGCGGCCCGCACCAATGCCAACGCGCAAATCTCCGCTTTTGTCTCAACCAATGGCAACCCGAGGCTCCGCTACATTGATCTGCCGGCCTTCTTCGAAAGCATGCCCGTCGGGCCGACGGACAATCCCTCTTCGACCGACCTTTGGTATTACTACGTCGATGGACTGCACCTCAATACCACCGGCTATTCCATTTGGCGCAGCCAGGTCCGCGCCGCTTTGGTTAATGCAGGGATCTATTCCGATAGGGGTACGCCCGCGATGGTGCCATTTGCCGGGGCGCCGCAGAAGGTGCTCTTCGATTTCGGCCCGTCCGACGGAACAAACGGCGATGCCACGACCGGCGCGGACGAAAGGGGTTATTTCTGGAACAACTGGCACTCCATCAATGGCGGGGCGACCATCGTGCCTGGGGAGCGGGTCGCTGGCTTGGTTGACGCCGCCGGCAACGAAACGGGGTTGGCGGTCACCATCACCGGAGAGTTTCAAGCCAATGGTAAGCAGCACGGAGGCCTGGGCAACATTCCGTCTCTGGCTCTGGGCAATTTGGGTACGGCCAGCGCGACGGCGGATTTCTTTTTTTCCTCTGCCGACGGCCTGATCAATGGCGGCGACGACGACGATGGTGGCGGCCTGCGCATTTCCGGCCTCAATCCAGCCCTAGGCTACGAGTTGAGACTCTTCGGGTCGCGTAACGCGGCCGATACCCGACAGACGTCCTACGCAGTCTATGGCGCGACGACGAACACCGCGACCTTGCAAACGAGTGGCTCCGGAAGCGGTATCAACGGATCGACCGGCAATGACCGATCCGTTGCTGTTTTTTCTTCGGTCCGCCCGAATGCATATGGCGACCTCTTCGTCGATCTCACCGCCTTGCCCGTCGCGAACAACAACAATTTCTTTGCCTACATCAATGCGATGGAAATCACCGCCGTCTCGCCTTACCAGTCTTGGGCCCAAGCCAATGGTTTGACCGCCGGAACGGGCAACGCGCTGATGGACACCAACAGCGCCGGTGTGGCCAATATTTGGAATTACGCCTTCGACGGCGACCGCAACTCGCCAGTGCAGGGCGACGGGAAGTTCGGACACGGATTCAGCCAGTTCGGTGGTCTGGGGTCGGTGGCCGTAACCATGCCGGTCCTCTACGGAGCCCCTTTCAGCGGTGTCGCCGCGCAGTCGGCTTCCGTCGCCGGGGTGGAGTACGAAATTCAGGGTAGCACCAACCTTGTTGACTGGAACGTTCCCGTCGAGGCCGCGCCGCTCGACATTTCCGGCCTGCCGGCCCTCAGCTTGAGCGGTGTTGCCGGATACGAATACCGCACCTTCCGCCTTAGCCCCCCCGCCGGCGGGGACAAGGGTTTCATCCGGGCCGTGGTGCGAGCTGCGGCGGACTCGATGGAACCTCTGGCCACCGCACGCGCCGGACTCCAAGCCGCAGCCTTCAACGATATGTCGGGTGTTGTAATTGAACCGGGCGGCGCGGCCCTCGCCCATTTCGACGGCGGTGATTGGGTGCAATACTCCAAGATCGACTTCGGCAGCGGAGCCACCAGCGCGACGTTCTCGGCGGCAAAATCCGGATCAGGGGGCACGATCGAGATCCGCTTGGGCAGTCCCGCTGGACGTCTCATCGGCACGCTCGCCCCGCAAGACACGGGCGGGTGGGGTAACTACCGCGACCAGTTGGTGCAGTTGACCGGCTTTGTCAGCGGTGTGCACGACCTCTACCTCGTCGGTTCCGGCGCGGCGGGAATCGCCAACCTCGCTTCGTTCCGCTTTTCCAATTACGTGCTGACCTGGAGCGACGAGTTCAACGGCACATCCCTGAATGCAAACAACTGGCTCGCCGTGGACAACGGCGATGTGGCCAACGGCGAGTTGCAATTTTACACGCCGCGCACCAACAACGTGGCCGTGGCGGACGGCTTGCTCAAACTCACCGCGCAGCGCGAGACGTACACCGGCCAAGGTCCTTGGATGTCGGCGCCCAAGACCACGCAATACACCTCCGGTCTGGTCGAAAGTCTCAACAAATTCGAGCCGCAATACGGTCGTATCGAGGCGCGCATGAAGATTCCCCGCGGTGCCGGGCTCTGGCCTGCGTTCTGGATGTTGGGGGTGGACTACTTCGAAGCCGGGGTGGGTTGGCCGCTCTGCGGTGAGATCGACATCATGGAACACTCCGGAGCCAGCGGCGGATTCACCGCAGCCTTCCACACCGGGGCCTACAACCACATGAACGGCGGGGGCGGCGTGCAGAACGTGCAGGGCTTCTCCGTGCCTGACCACGACACCGAGTTCCACGTCTACGGGATCGAGTGGACGCCGAACCGCGTCGCTTTCTACGTCGATGGCGCGGTTGTTCTCACCGCCGACAAGTCGGTGCTCGGTAGCAGTGCGGCCCAATGGCCCTTTGACCAGCCCTTCTGGCTCAAACTCAACGTGGCCGTCGGCGGACCCTACGGCGGTGATCCGACATCCGGAACATTTTTTCCCAAGACGATGGAAGTCGACTGGGTAAGGGTCTACCAAGATCCGGACTGAGCGGCACTCGTGGTCCGACAAGCAAATGCAAAGAGTACCTCGTAGTTTTCATACATTTCCAGCGTGACAATCTCGTCCACACCGCTGCGAACGCGTTTAACGTCAAGGACCTTGATGCGTGCTTATTTGGCGCTAGGGGCTTCGGTTTGGGGACCAGCGGCGTGGGATCGTGAATTTGGGACAATTGTTTTTCTCGCCATCCTCGACTTGCAATCGCTCAACCTTGCCGCCGCCGCGCACTTCGTCGACCGCGGACTACCATGAGGTCATTGATCCGGCTTGTTCTGCGAATGGCGGGGATATTGTCGTTCCTGGTTTACACTCCTCTTTGGTACCTGCTTAAACATTGGCGGAGTGGGGTGATTGGTGTCTCACGGCGGGGGCGCTGGTAGGCGTCGATGAGGTCGTCGATGGCGCGACGGTAACCGCAGATGGATCTTTCGATGGCGCGGGACTTTTTCATGCTTTGGCGTGGGCGGCGATGATGGCGGCCTCCTGGGCCTGAAATTGCGATGCGTCGATGATTTCCTCGGGGAAGTAGGTCTCGAGCATTTCGAGCATGCCCTCGAGGGCCGGGACGGTGAGGGCATCGTCTCCATTTTTTTCGCGGTCGACTGCCAACCAGGCCCTGAGTCGATGCTTTTGACTGGGGCCAAGTTGTCTGAGTCGGTCGGCTGGCCAAGCCACTTCGATGCGCTCAGAGAGAAGATGCGGGTTGTTCATACGACTATTGCAGTCTTGCTGGCCGGTACGCGTAACCGGTTAATGTGTTATAGACGGCGTAGATCTTGGGAAGTGCCCCGGGGAGCGGGGGTGAGGCGAGGGGGGGTGCAGGATGCACCCTGGATGCACCCTCAAATTGATTTCTAGGCAGAGCGACTGCGGTGTAGGCTTTGCGGCATGTTCGGAGGCGCTAAAAGTGTGATGGCAAAGGATGGCAAGCAGAGTGCCGGGGACCGCCGGAGTTTGCCGCTAGGCGAAAAGTGCGAAAAAAAGCACCTCTTCGACAACTTTCTTATGCACAATAAGTTCCAACACAAATTGGAATCCGGGCAGAAGGATAAATCGAAAATTCGAATCCCGTTAGGGTCGCCACTCTTAAAATCCCGCGAAGCCCCATGAATACCGCGTTCGCGGTTTTTTTGTTGGTTGGCAATGAGTGGCAGGGTGAAGCAGCAAAAAGAGCCAAAATGCTGTTTTTTTTGGCAGCGAATTGGCAGCGAAACTAGGCAGAATCAGCGTTCGCGGGCCTTGGCTTGCTGCCAAAAGTTTTGGCAGCGGAGAATGCCGCCCTCATCACTCCCCCGCAATCCCTGCCGCCATTGAGGTCATCGGGTGCGGCTGGCGAAGTGCCCTTGCCTTTCGTCATTGTCCCACTTGGGGGAACGGGTGTATTGGCCACCGTTCTATTAGTGAAAACGGCAACCCGCTTTAACGCCGCAGGAGTCTTATTTGCTGCGTTCACCCTAATGACCCACATCTCCACCCAAGCCGATACCTTCGGCACGAGCGGCAACGAGTTTACCATCGACTTCGTTAACATTGGTAACGCGGGTAACGCGGCCGACACGACCACCTACGGAGCCGTGCCCTACGATTACCGCATGGGCACCTACGAGATCTCCCAAGACGCCGTTGACAAGGCCACGGCCAGCGGGATGGCCAACGTGACGGCGGGTCCATGGACGGGCAATCAACCGGCGGCCAACATTAGTTGGTACGAGGCGGCGGCCTTTGTCAATTTCCTCAACACGAGCACAGGCAATACGGCGGCCTATGATCTGACCTTCAGCGACAGCCAATGGAGCATGGCTCTGTGGAGCAGCGAGCAGGCTTGGACAGCGGGAGGAACCAATCTTTACCGAAACAAGGACGCCTTTTATTTCCTGCCTAGCGAGAACGAGTGGTACAAGGCCGCTTATTACAACGCGGCTGGGGCAAACTACTTTCTCTATCCCACGGCGAGCAACACGGCTCCGACTGCCGTGGCCAGCGGGACCAACGCGGATACGGCGGTTTACCAATTTATGAGTTTTTCTCCGGCTGTGGTGAACGCTGCCGGTGGTTTGAGCTCTTACGGCACGATGGGCCAAGGCGGAAATATTTGGGAGATGAACGAGACGGCTTTCGATGGTTCGAATAATTCCCCATCCGAGAGCCGCGCCTTGCGCGGTGGAAGTTATCCCAACGACGCGACCCGTTTGGCGTCCTCTTACCACCAAGCGACGGAGCCCTTGGACTCGGTTGCTTCCATCGGCTTCCGCGTCGCGAGCGTCCCCGAGCCGTCGACTTACGCGTTGCTCGCCATGACCGGAGCGGGGTGGCTGCTTTGGAGACGCCGTAAGGCTACTCGTTGACCTTTGGCCATTTGCCCGCCTGCCTGTGGTGAGGTGGAAAACCCGCCGCAGGCCATCCGTCGGCCTTGTCCTGCCGGTTGGGCTCTCTAACGGTTTACTGTGGGTGTCACATCGGCCTTGACCTCGGTGGCAGCGTGGGCGTCTCTTGGCTCAGTGAGCGCGATCATGGCAAACATCCAGAGCATGACGGCCGCACTGCTCTTTTTGCTGTTCGTCCGGGATGCTCGGTGCCTGCTCGCTAATGCAACGTTTGCCGGAGGCTTACCTTGAAAGCCGGCCCCGAGAAACAGGAGGGTGCAGGCAGGTCTCCTGGCGGTGCCGGGACGGGTGTTGGTGTTGGTGCCGCGCTGGGAGTGGCCATAGGTTTTGCCCTCGACCACCTTGCGCTTGGCCTCGCATTAGGGGTCACTTTGGGCGCTGCTCTGGATTTTGGAGCACACGTTTGGCGCAAGTAGCACTGATAGGCTGGCACCAGGCGGCCCAACCGACTCCATCGAGCCATCATCCAGTCCACGCTTGAGAAAGCGGGATTCCATCTTGCTTGGCTGAGGCTACGGTACTTCATCCCGCGTTCAGGCCTCAGTCGGTTCCCCCTCTTCCTTGCTCACGGCCGGGCCGGTGGAACGCTCAGCTTATGGCCAGGCTTTGAAAGCAACCAGTCGTTACGGCGCTACGGCTGTTCCATCGATGAAGACATCCATCTGCTGTCCCACGTAGACCGCGGTATCGGGCATGTCGAACGAATAGATGACTTGCAGGACGCGGGTGTCAACGCGTTCGGTGCTTTCGCCGGTAAGGGACTTTTTCGGAAGAATAAACGGTTCGACGCGCACGAAGTTGAGGGGGATTGGCTTGTCGCGGGTTCCTTTGATGTAGGCCGTAGCTGGAGCCCCCGGACGGACGCGCCACGCGCTGTCCTCGTCAACATCGGCCCGCAACTGCAGTTTGGTGGTGTTACCAAGAAGGACCGCCTCCACCATGGTATTAGGGGAGGCGTATTCGCCCGAGCGTATGTTGACTTGCAAGATTTCGCCGTCGCGCGGCGCGGTGACAAGGGTCAAGTCCAGATCGGTCTGCGCCTCGGCAAGGAGCACCTTGCCCAGCTGAAGTTCAGCGGCAGCGCGTGCCTGCAGGGCTTCGGCAGCGCGGTGTTGGAAGGTGGCGCGGCGCACTTCTTCCTCGCTGGCCACATTTTTCGATCCGAGTTTGGTGACACGGTCGAGGAGATCTTTCTTTTCCGCGAGGTTGGCCTCCGCCTCGGTGAAGCGCGCGGTGAGCACGGGAATTTCCGCTTCGCGGGAGGCAACGACTGCCCGCGCCGCTCGCGAGTCGACGCGGAAGAGCGGGTCGCCCTTCTTTACCTGATCCTGGACCTTGATGAGGACTTCCTCGACTACGCCGCTAATCAGTGGGGAAATGTGCACGTTTTCCCCGAGGGACTCTATGATCCCGCGCGCGCCGATGGCGGCTTCGTAAGGTGCGGTCGCTGGCTCGACAAGAGGCGGGGCGACTGGATCAGGCTTTTTCAAGCGCGCGACGAGGAAAAACATGGCCGCTATTCCGAGGATTGCGGAAGCGATGGTGAGATTTCTAAGCATGGTTTTTGGGTTGTGAATGGGAATAAGGATGGTCGCGGAGGTAGTCCGGTGCGGTCTGCGACACATTGACAAGGCCGTCATCCATTTCGACGATACGGTCGGCGTAGTCGAAAATGCGCGAATCGTGCGTAACGACTATAACGCAGCGGTCCTGGTGGCGCGCCGATTCGCGCAAGAGATCCATGGCGCGCCGGCCGGCGGCAGCGTCAAGCGAGGCGGTTGGTTCGTCGCAGATGACCAGTCGCGGTTGGTGGATCATGGCGCGCGAGATCGCCACGCGTTGCTGCTGACCACCGGACATTTGCGAGGGGAAGCTTTCCTCGCGTCCGGCAAGCCCGACCTGCGCCAGCATGGTGCCGGCATCCTGCTGTGCGGCGGCATAGGACGCGCCGGTGAGCAGGCGAGGAATGGAGACATTTTCCCGTGCGGTGAGAGTCGGAACGAGATTGAATTGTTGGAAGATGAATCCGACATTGCGCGCGCGGAACGCGGTGAGTTCGCGTTCTGGCATCGAGGATATGGTTTGGCCGAAGAGCTCGATAGTGCCCGAGTCGACGCGCAAAGTCCCGCAGATCACGCTGAGCAGCGTAGTTTTGCCGCAACCGGAAGGACCCACGATCATGAGCAATTCGCCGAATCTTGCTTCGAGGTTCACGCCTTTGAGCGCACGCACGGCCATCTCGCCCTTGCCGTAGGTTTTCACCACATCACGGCACACCACGGCTGGTTCGGACGTGTTCATTTGAAAACCACGGCCGCCTCGAGGCGCGCCACCTTGGCCACGCCGATCGCGGCGGAGAAGCAGCAGATGAGCGCGATGACCACGCCGACAAAAACCGGGACCTGCCACGGCATGTAAAACGGTGGTGTGCCGTTGCCCAAAACGGCGTTGCCGAAAAGCGCCGCGAGCCCCACACCGAGGCCGTAGCCGACAAAGCCGGTGGAGAAGGCCTGCAGCATGACCATGCCGACGAGCTTTGGTGTGCCGGCTCCCATGGCTTTGAGGGCGGCGAGGTAACGCAGGTTGCCGTGAACGAAGAGGTAAAAAGTTTGTCCCGCGATCGCGATGCCCACGATGATTCCCATGAGGACGACGGTGCCGAAGGAAACCGGTATACCGGTGTTCTTGATGTACCAGATCATTGTCTCACGGAAAAACGAGTCATGATCGAAGCCGCGCAGCCCCGGCAGCGCGTTGACTTGTCTGACCACTTCTTGCGGAGAGATGTTCGGTTTCGGCTCAGCCAGGACGTAAGCCAACATTTTGCGCTGGGCCGGCATGTATTGCAATGCGCGCTCGTAGGTCGTGTAGACGTAGGGTTGCCCAAGGAAGCTTCGCTCCGTGTGGCAGATGCCGACGATGCGCGCTTCCTCGTCATTGATCTCAAAAGTCGTGCCGATGCGCGCATCGATACCCTTGCGTTGCAGTTTTTCCAACGCGACTTGGTCGACGATGACGGAGTTGGGCAACCGCAGATCCTCCACGCGCCCCTCAAGCATCACTGCGGGGCGCCCGGTGAAAGAGGAGGAATCCAAACCGGTGAGCTGGATCGCCTGAAAAGAGCCATCAGGGAGCCGTGCTTGCACGATGCTCCAAAAAAGCGGTACGGCCCATGCAACACCGGGCAGGCTGCGGACCCGTTGCACGTCGATGTCGCGCAGCGAAATGACCTCGTTGACCTGCTGCACCTTGGCGTCGACCACCCAGACCGGCGAACTGATGTTCCGCAGTGTTGCCGTCGTCCACATCATGATGCCGCAGAAGACGCCGGCCTGCTGGCTCATCAGCAGTGTGCAGAAAGTGAGGCCGCTGACCAACATTGCATACTTCGCCCGGTCGCGGAAAAGCATGAGCAAGGCGATGCGAAACATGAGTTGTTTTAAATTCTGAGTGTTTGCCTGGAAGCGCCGGAAGCGTTCCCTTTGAGCTCTGGCTCCCCCCGGCGGTCTGGGGGACGGCGGTGTTACATCTTGAACTCGGGGATGTCTTCGGCCACGTGCGGGGTTTTTTCCCGGAGCTGGAAGGCGGCGATGATTTCTTCGAAGGCGCGGACGGCCACCTCGTAGGGGACCCTGCTGGGTGGGTCCTCCATGGGGCGGTCGAAGACCGGGAGTTCGAAGTCGTCTTCGGGTCTGAGCATGGTCAATTTTGGCACATCTGGCGGATGCGCTCCAGCGCTTTGTCTCCTCCGTAACGGCGGATCAGAGAAGCGAAAGTTTCTTCGTTCGGGTCGAGTCCGTGGAGCTCGATAATTTTCCGGATATCGAGCCAATCCTGGCCGACTTTTTGCGGATCGCGGTCGCTGCTTTGCGAGGCATGCAACTTTAACGCGACCATGTGCTGGGGCGAGGGCGTGCGCTTGCCTTGAGTGACAATGGAATCCGCGTACAATTTAGCGAAGGTGGCATCATCGACCAGCATCAGGTCGACGCGGGGCCAGCCGATTTTCCCTTCGAATTGGGCGAAAGCGTTGCCCTCGGTGAAGCAGCGGTATCCGTATCGGTCGAACAATTCCTCCCAGCCGGACTTGTTGGAGGCGAGCACGAGAAAGTCGAGGTCCATGGTCATGCGTTGGTGGCCCAAGCTGATGACCGCATGGCCGCCGATAACGAGGAAATCCAATTGTCGCTTGGCCGCTTCCTCGGTGAGGTGTTCGATGAGTTCGAGGATCATAGCCCGAGTATTTTAACCACGGATTTCACGGAAGGCACGAATGGGTTGGAGAGAGAGTGGCAGCGGCTTCCAGCTGATGATGTCGGGTTATGATGGGCAGGATGCCCATGCTACTTTGGGAGTCAGATGAGCGCCTCGAGGACGGCTTGGGCGGGGGTGATTGTGGTGGGGGCTTGGAGATTTTCGCGCACCGCTTGGAAATGGGTGCGCATCGTGGCGCGGTAAGCCCGGTCGTCGAGGAGGCGGAGGGATTCGGCGGCGAGGTTTGCCGCACTGGCGTCTTGCTGGATGAATTCCTGAATAATTTTCCGGCCGGCGAGAAGGTTGGCCATGCCGAGGTGGGGGACTTTGATCACGGCGCGTCCGGCGAGGTAGGTAAGGGGAGCGACTTTGTAGACCAAGGCATAGGGGAGGCCGCAGAGGGCCGCTTCCAAGGTGGCGGTGCCGGAGGCGACGAGGCCGGCGGCGGCGGTTTGCATGAGGTGGCGCGCGTTGCGCAGTCCGACGTCGCAGCCGACGCCGGACTTCGCCGCGAGTTCGCGCATGAGGTGCTGGAGCTTTTCCGAGGAGGCGGCGCTGGCGAAGACGGTTTGCGGGCGGTGGGCGAGGATGATCTTGGCGGCGGCGAGGAGGGCGGGAAATATTTTGCGCACTTCGCGGTCGCGGCTGCCGGGGAGGAGGGCGAAGAGGTCGGGGTTGCGCGCTTCGTCGCCGAGAATTGCCAGCTTTGCCGCCATGGGGTGTCCGACGAAATCGGTGTGCAGTCCGGATTTTTCGTAGAGTTCTTTTTCGAACGGGAAGATGCAGAACATGCGGTCGAGCCAGCGGGCCATGCGGGGGAGGCGGGCGCGATTCCAAGCCCAGACTTGGGGGCTGATGTAGTAGAGCAGCTTGAGCCGGGGCCGGTGCGGCTGGAGGGCTTTGGCCAGGCGAAGGTTGAAGCCGGGGTAATCGACGAGGAGGACGGCGTCGGGCTTTTCCCGGGCGATGCGCTCGATGGCTTGGTGGAATTTTCGGCGGAACCAGCCGTAGCGCCGAAGGACATCCCAGAGGCCGACCACGGCGGCTTCGTGGGTCCAGTCTTCGACCTCAGGGCAAAGGGCATGGAGCTTGGGACCACCGAGGCCGGTGATGCGAAGGTCGGGCCGGAGGGTGCGGAGGTCGGGAAGCAGGGCGGCGGCGTGGGTGTCGCCGCTGGTTTCGCCGGCTACGACAAAGAGGCGCATGGGATCAGGCGCGCTGCGGGGCGCGCTCGGCGATCTGGCGTGTGATGCGCACGGCTAACTCGAGGGCGGCGGCGGCTTCGTCACCGCCGACCTTGGGTTGGGCGCCGGCGCGGGCGCAGTCGATGAAATGGTGTAGTTCGCGCTGGAGCGGTTCGCCTTTGTCGATCGTGACGCGCTCGCGCACGATCTTGCCGTCCTTGAGGCGGAACATTTTCGCGCTCTGCTTCTGGTAGTTGAGGGAAAGGTAGGCGTCTTCCTGGAAAAGGCGGATCTCGCGCATTTTTTTCATGCTGATCCGGCTGGCCGTGACATTGGCCACGCAGCCGTTGGCAAAATGCAGGCGTACGCTGGCGATATCCTCGCCTTTGCTCAGGACGGCCACCCCGACCGCATCGACGCTGGTCACGGGGGACTTGACCAAGTGCAGAATGATGTCGAGGTCATGGATCATGACGTCGAGGACAACACCGATGTCGAGACTGCGCCCGGGGTAGGGTGAGAGGCGGGTGACCTCGAGGAAGCGCGGGCGGTTGAGGCGTTGCTCGAGGGCGTCGAGGGCGGGATTGAAGCGTTCGATGTGGCCGACTTGGAGCACGAGGCCGCGTTCGCGGGCGAGGTCGGCCATTTCGGCCGCTTGTCCGGGGGTTTCGGCGATGGGTTTTTCGACCAGCACGTGGCGGTCGGCGGCGAGCAGTTTCATCACGATCTCGTGGTGCAGGGCGGTCGGGGCGGCCACGGATACGGCTTCGCAGCGCGTGATAAGATCGTCGAGCGAAGTGGCGACGGTGCCGCCGAATTTGCGCACCGCTTTCTCGGCGGCGGCGGGGTTGGGATCGTAGATCGCGGTGAGTTCGGCATTGTCGAGTTCGCCGTAGATACGGGCGTGGTTCCAGCCCATGCTGCCGACACCGACCACACCGGCGCGAAGTTTGGTGCTCATGGTTTCACTCCGAGAATGGAAATTTTGTGGGTCTCAGCCAAGGTGCGGAGGCGCGCGGGTTCGACCAGCAAGGTGCGTCCGGCTTCCACCGCGAGCGCGGAGAGTCCGGCGGCGGCCCCGGCTTCGAGGGTGAGGGGTCCGATAACCGGCACGTCGAAGCGGAAGTCCTGGTCGGGTTTGGAAACCTTGACCGCGACGGCTTGTCCGCGGCCGAGCAGCGCGCCGCGTTTGATTGCGTCGTTGGTCCCCTCGAATCCCTCGACGGCGAGGACGGTGCCATTGCGGACGACAACGGTTTGTCCGATGTCGAGCCGGCTGACTTCTTTGGCGATGCGCAGGCCGAAGGCGATGTCTTCCTGCGTGCGGCGGCGCGGCTTGGGTCCGGCAAAGTGGCCTTCGGGGGCGAGGAATTCTTCGAGGAAGGTGGTGGCGGGGAGTAGTTCGATGCCGTTTTTGGCCAGCGCGTCGCCCACCGCGCCGAAGAGCGTTTCGGCGTTGCGCTCCTTGAGTTTAGCCAGAAGGAGGAGGGCGGCGAAGTCGGGGCGAAGGTCGAAAAGATTTTTCGGGGCGATTTGCCCGGCCATCATGGCATGGCGGGCGCTGGATTCTTTGGCGTAAGCGATGAGCTTGCCGAGTTGACCCACGCGGAGCCAGCGAAGGTCATCGACTTCGGCGGAGAGGGAGGGGTCCGTCTCGCCCTCGAAGGCTGCGGCGCAGAGGCGCTTGACCCCGGCCCGGCGGGCCGCAGCGGCGAGTTGGAACGGATAGCGTCCGTTGCCGGCAATGATGAGAAGCGTATCGGGCGGGCTCAACGGTCGGGATTGTCGGGGGGCGCGCGGATAACCGCGAGAGTTTTCAGTGTTCGGTGTCCAGAGGGTTCCAGATCTTGCCGAAACCGAGTCCTTGGAAATCTTTTGGATTGCCGGTGGCGAATTCATCCACTCCTGCATGACGCAGGGTGAGGGCCAGACGGACGTCGATCATGCGGCGGAAGGCAAAATTGGTGCGCTGCGTCCAAGCCCACACTTCGTCCATGACCGGAGCTGACTCCACCAGACGCCAGTTGCGGTTGTTGCGGAGAGTTTGGCAGTAGCGGCCCGCCTCTGCAGGTGACATTGGATGGCGGAAGATCGTCGCGTTGCAGAGTTTCAAGAAGACTTCGACCAGCATGAGTTCGGCGATGGCGATGTCTCGACGAGAACCGGCCTCTTCGAGGAATTCTCGCGCCGCAGCGTGGTGCGGGGAGTCTTCGTTCGCCGAGTGAACGACGATATTGGTGTCGAAACTGGTCATGCTTCGTTGCGGGAGGCGAGGTCCCACTCCTCCTCGGGGATAAGCGGTGCTCCCATGCGGCGAGCCGCAGGCAGCTCCCAGCGCTGGGCGGCTGCCCGGCCGGCGGGGTAGTCGCGGACCATGGTTTCAAGCCCGCGTCGCACCACCTCGGCGAAGCTCATTTCGTTTTCGGCGGCGATGCGCTTTGCCTCGTCGTAGAGGTTGTCAGGAAACTGGACCTGTGTTTTTACCATGATGGTAAAATGCCACTATGCAGCTTCATGTCAAGCGGAAGCCGGTGGGGCGGATTTGCCCGAGGATTGCTGGATCGGGGACGCGAGGGAGGGCATGATCGATTCCATGAAAACGGCCATCCATTGGTTCCGGCGGGATTTTCGGATCACGGACAATACGGCGTTGGCGGCGGCGGCGCGGGAGGCGGAGGAGGTGGTACCGGTTTATGTGGTGAGCAACTGGAAGAAGGAACACCGCTGGACGGGGACAGCGCGGCAGACCTTTTTGTGCGGGTCGTTGGCGTCGTTGGACGGGAATTTGCGGGCCATCGGGAGCCGGCTCATCGTGCGCGAAGGGGACGCGGAGGCGGCGTTGGTCAAATTGGCGCGGGAGACCAAGGCGGAGGCGGTCTTCAGCAACCGGGATCCGGATGTGTTCGGGCGCGGGGTGGAAATGCGGGTGGCGAAGATGCTGGCGGAGGACGGGCGGGAATTGCGAACTTTTCAAGATGCGGCGATGCACGAGCGGGATGAGGTGAAGACGGGCGCGGGTGGCAATTTCCGGGTCTTCACGCCGTATTCGCGGGCCTGGGCGAAACTGGACAAGCCGTCCGCGGGGCCGGCGCTGAAAAAGTTGCGCACGCCTGAGGGAGTGACGAGCGGGGATCTGCCGACGCCGGCACATTGGGGGTTGGCGGAATTTTCTGGCGGTCTGGAGCCGGGCGAGAAAGCGGCGCGCGAGCGGTTGAGGAAATTTTTGCAGGGCCCGGTGTTCGACTATGGCGCGACGCGCGATTTGATGGGGGAGGATGGGACGTCGCGTTTGTCGCAGGATTTGCGGCATGGATTGCTCTCGATTCGCGAGGTCTACCATAAGGCCAAGGCGGCGGCGGAGGGTGCCGATGCGGACGGACGCAACAATGTGTGGAAATTCATCAGCGAGCTGATTTGGCGGGAATTTTATTTCCAGATCCTCTGGCATTATCCGGAGGTGCTGGAGCAGGAGTTCAACGCGAAATACCGGGGGATGGAATGGGACCAGGACGAGAAGAAATACCGGGCCTGGTGCGAGGGGCAGACGGGTTTTCCGATGGTCGATGCGGCCATGCGGCAATTGAACGCCACGGGCTACATGCACAACCGCGCGCGGATGATCACGGCGATGTTTCTGACCAAGGACCTGCATTTGGATTGGCGATTGGGTGAGCGCTATTTCATGCAGACGCTGATCGATGGCGAGATCGCGAGCAACAATGGCGGGTGGCAATGGAGCGCGGGGACGGGGGCTGATGCGGCACCTTATTTCCGCATCCAGAATCCGTGGAGCCAGACCAAACGCTTCGACCCGGAGGGAAGATATATCCAGCGGTGGGTGGCGGAATTGTCCGGCGTGGCCGCGGCGAAGTTCCTCGAGGCCCCTGCGGACGGTAAACCGATTGCGGCGGGGTATCCCTTGCCGATGGTCGATCACGGCATGGAGAGGGATGAGACGCTGCGGCGGTTCAAGGCGGTGGGGTAGCAGTCATGGCACGTTTTTTTCTCCCGGCTGTGGATTGGGACTCGGCGTATTTGCCCGAAGCCGAGGCGCGTCATGCTTCGCAGGTGTTGCGCATGGCGAGCGGCGATGCCGCGGTGGTTTTCGACGGCACGGGCCGCGCGGCCGGGGTGGAATTGACCGAGGTGGCCAAAAAACGGGTCGCCTTCCGCCGGCTGCGCGAATGGCGGGAGGTGCGGCCACGCCCGGAAATCCATCTGATCGTGGCCCTGATCCGAAACGAGCGGTTCGATTGGCTGGTGCAGAAAGCGACGGAATTGGGGGCGGCTTCGATTCGTCCGGTGGCGGCGGAGCGGAGTGTGGTCAAGATCGCCGGGGCCGATGCGATCAAGCGCCGGGACAAATGGCGGCAGGGCACGGTCGAGGCGGCCAAGCAGTGCGGCCACCTCGTGCTGCCGGAGATTTTGGCGGTGAGCGAGGCGGACGAGGCGTTCCGCGCGGCCCCGATGGGTCTGAAGGGAATCCCCGCCGTGGGGGCCGGGGGTGTTGGCTTGGGGGACTTTTTGACGGGCGAGGCGGACGTGGTAACTTTTGCCATCGGGCCGGAGGGTGATTGGTCGGAGAGCGAAATGAAAGCGGCAGGAGCATGCGGGTTTATCCCGGTCGATCTGGGCAAGCATGTCCTGC
>Ga0247835_1003164_pt1 | contig 15979 bp, 12 predicted proteins | sample LaCtaG_3_FD_189912 | JGI IMG/M metagenome (GOLD analysis project Ga0247835, IMG submission 189912) | Freshwater microbial communities from meromictic Lake La Cruz, Castile-La Mancha, Spain - LaCruzMarch2015_13.5m | ecosystem: Environmental > Aquatic > Freshwater > Lake | place: Spain: Castile-La... | reverse complement strand
TGTCTCTGTAAATCAACCGCGTTTGCCCCCCTCGCATTCCCACCAACAACAGTACCATCCGGCGGAGGCCCCGCAATAATAGCGCCTGTACCTTTCGGTGACAGAACCAAATTCGTAGCGGCCTGCGTACTAACCACGCCAATAACCGCGCTGCTTTGCGTGGTTACGGAGCTGTCGCGCCTGATATTTACCCGCCCCCGGTTTTCCACGTTAAAAAGCACATTGCCCTGCGCGTTATCGACGCGAAAAGCGCCTACGGTGCCTGTACTTGCTGTTCCTTGCACGTGTAGGCGGGCAGTAGGCGCAAGCGTGCCCACGCCCATGCGGTCGGCTGTGGTTTCGAGAATTACGATGCTATCCGCCCCGTCGAATGCGCCGGAGTTGTTGTATTGGATTTGGGCTGTTGCGCCGCCGGGTGTGGCTCCACCGCCGGGTGTGGCACCGCTCTCAGTTATAGCCGTTTTTTTCCATCCTGCCGCTGTCTTAACGTGTATAAAGTTGCTGTCCCATGCAACTGCACCTATTTGCCCCGCAGCATCCGCAGGGCTTGTAGGCGTGTAAGTTTTCCGCAAGCGCAATTGCGCCTGACCACTTACCCCGTCTACATCTAATGTAGCCGTTGGGGTCGTGACTGCATTTTGGCCTATGCCGACTTTACCGTGCTGATCAACTCGAAGGCGCATTTGGCCTGTAGGAGCGGCTGATACATTGTTTGCAGTATTGGTATAAACCCTGTAATCGTAGCCTATGCCACCAATTGCGCCAACACTGTCTATGTACGACATATTGTGCACGTTTCCAGCTGTAAAATCGTAGATGTTTTGTGTATTCGACCCCAAGGAGGTTGTTTGGCCCCGATGAGTTTGGCTGGATAGCAGGTAAATTGGCCGATTGGAAACCGGCACGGCTGCTGTACCCACGTCAAAACTACCATCTACAAAGACTTTGTAAAAAGAAATTCTGGCGCAATCTGTAAGCGCAGTTGAGGATGGCGTGGCCTGGTCTAAAAAAGAAAGCGAGCCAAACGAAAATGCCAGCTCAGAGCCGAAAGTCGGATCGCGAACGTGTATTGCATTCTGCTTGCGATCCAGGTATTTCCCTTCTCGAACAGATGTGTACAAAACGCGCAAGCGCTTAGACACATCAAACGAGTCCAAAAGGGTTAATTTGTTTAGCAGCGATCCGGAATTGTAAAATAGGCCAGCGGTTCCATTTCCGTACCGCCCATAATTCACAAGCACCCCATTCGGGGTTATGCTTCTCCAAGAGGTCGTCGTTTTCCTATATTTCTGGTTGTCGTAGGCGTTGAACGCATAGTAAGGGCCACGCTGCTCTTTAAAGTCTACGTAGTTGGTTGGAGGCAGAGCGGATGTGTCGTAACTAAGTAAGGCATACGGAGCAAAAGTTGTGTCTGCGCATACGCCCCAGTTCACACACGCCCCTGCTGTGTCTAATCCAACTTGAGGAAAAGCATACCACTCCTCGTCATCTGGCAAATAGAAAAACCACAACGATGCTGCCGAGTTAAAAGCCAGTGCCCAGTGTGCCGGGTTGGCTGGTGGAACGGAAGGAGGTAGCCCAACAGTGTCAATCTCAAAAGCGTTGTAAACAGCTATATATTTAGCTGAAAGGATAGTGTCTACTACCGGCTGCGCCAACTTTACCCACGTTACCGCGCCGTCCGCGATTTTGTTTGTGCTGATCGCTGCAGTATCTACCGCCCAGACCGTACCGCCGGAATGGACGTCAATGTCGCCCTTGTCGCCGTCGGTGACGCCTGCGCCGCCGCCACCCTTATTCACATGCCGCCATGCGCCACCCCGGTACAGATACAGCGAATCGCACCCATTGGCTACAAACGTAGATTGCGCTTTTGTAGGGGTGTACGCCGGAGCAGCGCAACCCGAAATAGACTGCAAGCGCTCGCCCATGCCCACCCACACACCGCCGGAGTACTCGAAAAAATTACGCGAAACGGTGTCTAACGCCACCCATGATGCCTGTGCCGAAGGCGTGTGTGTCGGCGTCCCGTTTGTGTACGTAATGCCCACCGTGCGCACAATATTTTGTGCCGAAAGGCCCACACTGCACAGCAACAGCAGCAGCGATACCACAGGCACCATAACCCGGCGCATGGTGCCGGGCACCAGCACATCGGAGCCAGAGGCCACGATGTAGCCCAATTGGCCAGATTTTGGAGGTGTAAGCGCCTGATAGTACTGAATGGCCGCTTCGTCGTTAGGGGCAGCAGGCAGCGCGGCCAGCCACTGGTCGGGCGACTGCGCGGCGGTTATAGGCGCGCAAGGGTTTATGTTTACCGTTATGCAGTTGCTCATGCTTTTAGTTTCTTTTTTGTACCAAAATATACCCGTACACAGCCTCGACCACAGTAGAGTCAGCAAAGGCCATAAGGATTGAATAGGGGTGTTTGCCGGGCCTCCAGTTCATCGTTTCGGATGCCTCCACGCGTATACTAATCACCCCGCCCGTACCAACGACAATACCGCCGCCGGATTCGGCAAGGTTTTTCAACACCTCTTGCGCGGTGCCAATGCGCCCCGTGACGGTGGCCAGCGATAAATCCAGCGCTGCGGGCGGTGTGCCTTGCGTGACGGTGATTTGCAGGGAAAACGTGGTGCCCTGCCGCACGGGTGGCGGCGTGTACGACATAGGCGAGCAGTTTTTGGAGGAGCAGTTGCAGGCCATCAGTACACGCGTTTTAGGGTTCCAGGGGTGTCACTGTCGCTGCCTGCTGCTACTACGTACAACGCACCAGCACTTAGGCCACCGGCTATGGCGGCGGCGTTGTTGGTGTACGTGGGTAGAGCGGAGGCAGTAAGGTTATCGGTGGCGGGCAGCCAGGCCGTGCCGTTGTACTTCAGCACTTGCCCAGTGGTGGGCACGCTGTCTAATATGGGTCGGCCCCAAATGCCTACTACTTCTGTGTCGTCTGGCAGGTTGCCCACTACATCGCCGCCCAGGTTGGTTTGGTTGGTGATGTCGTCCGATGGGTCTACATCCACCGCTACGCTGTTGCCCCTGCTGATTCGCAGCAGGCCCGTGCTGATGTCCAGGCTTTGTGTGTCCAATAGGCTGGTGGCCCGGGGCGTCCATCGGTTGGACTGCAGCACCAACACATCGCCTGCTACAGGGGTGGCTGTGCTAAGGTTTCGGCCGCGCAGGCCTACTACTTGCAGCGCGCCGGGTACGGTCCCGCTTACATCACCAGATACAATACCCGAAAAGTTTTTCAGGTAGTCATACACCGATTTGGCAGTAGGCAACTGCTGGTGCGTAGAGGCGGAATCAATTATCTGATCAAAACCCGTAACGTACTGCGCATTGTTGGTGCCCACCTGAAAGCGGTTTATGGCTTTCATGTCGTTGGCGGTGATGACACGCTGTGCATGCACTGCTGAGCATGTGGCAGCCAGCAACAGAAGGGCCACCACACCATTCTTTCTTATTGGCTTAATATCCATAGTTCGATGGTGTTGGTGCCTTGCAGGCCGGTAAACACTATAGCGGTGTTGGAAGCAGGCCGCAGCATGACTGCCCCAAACAGCATACCCTGCCCGGCGGTCATGGGCGTGGGGCCTCCCAAGTCGTCGGCAGTAATGTATCCTATGCTGATGGTTTGGTTGGCGTTGCTCACCACGTGTATGGCCAGCAGCAGGTGGGTAGCAGGAAGGGTGTAGGAGTATGTGCCGGAAGTGGTGGTGATGACCACAGGTTCGAAATCAGTATTGCCCGGATCGACGGGCACTTCCACATCGGGGATAAGCCCGCCTTCTGTAGTTACGTTCAGGTTGCCTTCTATCACCGGGGCGGGGTAAGGCAAAGCCGCGGTGGCCACCAGGGTGTAGGCGTTTATGCTTTGAAGGGCATCGCCGCTGGCGCTGTTGAACACCAGGCGCATGAGGGGCAGAAAATACCGCTCTCCGTTGCGCAGGGTCACTACTGCGTGCACCCGCCGGTTGGCCAGTTTCCGGCGCAGGTATTCTACATCGAGCCGAATGGTTTTGAGCCGGGCTTCTACGCGGTAGTTGAACACATCGCCGCTGGCGGCATTCACGGCGGTATCGGAGGTAAGTCGGGCGGTGTTCAGATCGCACTCTATGAGGTAGGCGCTTTTGCCGGGCAGGAACTCCAGTTCGCCCACGTTGGGTACCCTGTAGTATACAGGCTGCTGTGACAGATCGGCGGGATCAATCAGTACAATGCGCGAGACGCCGCCCTTGGCCGGGCGACACTGGCGCGAGATGGCGTGTAGTTCGCAGCTCACGATGTAAAGGTGAGCCGACGGCCTAATTTAGTGTAGGGCGCACGTCGTCTATGATGGCGCGCAGTTTCGGGTCTATTTGTGCCCACGAGTTGATGCTCTCGCAGGCGTACTGTATTTTGTTCTTCGATACACCCAACATGCGTGCGGCCTGCCGAAAGCTGGTATTGCTCACGGTTTTGAACGTATAGTACCACAGGTGGTTGGTTTGGGCGCTGTGCCACACCAAAAACTGGGCGCGGGCACGATTGACCACCTGCTCGCAAATAGCCTCTACTTCCTGCCGGTTGAGGTGTACCGATTTTTCGGGGTTAAGCCGGTACACTTTATCGCCCGTCTTATCGAAAAACTGTACCGGATTTTCCCGGTTTTCGGTACATTTTTTCCATTTCCACCGTTGCCAGACTTTGTAGGCTGACTCGAGGGCTAAGTCGTCCTCGTTGATGTCGTAGGTGTGAAAAAACTCCAGAATGCTCTGTCGGGCATGTGCGCCCAGTCGGTTTTGCGACCAGGTGTACCGGCACATTTCGTTGCGGTGGTACTTGTACAGGAAGATGCCGACGCTGATGGAGTTCTGGAGCAAGGGCGCTACCAGCTCCTTGTCTACACTGATGTGCAGTGTGGCGGTGAGTTCGTCGGCGGAGGTGCGGCGGTTTCGGCGCTTGAGAAATCGGTTGTGCTGGAGCATGCCCCAGAGCACATCCTGGCTGTCTACATTAAGGGGTTCTGATCCGTATTCGGTTAGTATAATTTTTCGACTGACTGGGTGTACTGGCAGGCACACAGTTTTCATAATCAAGGATGTTTTAAGTTTAGTAAAACTATACAAAAAGTGTGCCCTTGTAAAAACAATGTGTTTACAACGTGCTCACCAGGCTGGCATCCACAAGCACCCGGCCACCGCTTAGCAGCTTTTGGATGCGCAGTTTTTTGACGAGGTAATCCATCGAATTGATGTGCACCTTCTGGTGCATCTGAAAGCTGATGATGTCGGCTATAGGCATCACCAGGCGCATGCCTACGTGCTTGCCTTGGGCGAGCGCCTGGTGCCATGGTCGCCACCATTTTTCGTAGAGGCCCCACTCGGTGTCTATGCGCAGGGCGTATTGCTCTGATGGAATAGGCGATCCATAAGGAAAAGGAAGGGTGTTGGTTTGGGGCAGGGAGTTGGGGTTATCGGAGGGGTGGCTGCCGTAAAAGCCCCGGTAAAGCATCAGGCGGTCGGGGCATTTGTTGCCCGACTGTTTGTATTCCTTTTGCGCCAGGGTGTGTGTCACATTGCCGCGCAAGGCTATGCGGGGCATAGGGTTGGGCATGTTTGGCAGGTCTACCTCGCCACGCTGCCAGTAGTCATGCAGGGGCGGCAGGGGTATTTGGAAGCCGTCGGTGGTGTCTTCCAGCGGGAACGGATTGAGGCGCTGCCACTGGAGGTATCGGCGGGGTATGCTTTGCAGGCGCAGGCCGTAGTAGGCCCCCCGGTTGACGATGTAGTAGGTGCCGTTGACACTGGCTCCGGCTTCAAACTGCTCGAAGGTGCCGTAGGTATCTATGACATTGACCGGTGGCGTGAAGCGCGGGTTACCGTTGCGGTAGTAATCGAACGATGGATCGCTTTCCGGATCGAAGTAGAAAGTGGTGGGTACGGTGTCGGTTTCGGAGGTGATGGTGGGTGTGCCTATTTGGTATGCGGACCAGTCGTGGGCGGGCGGGCGCAGCATCACGTCGCGCAGGGGCAGGAGCTGCACGGTTCGGTTCCAGGTGTTGGCGAACAGTCCGAGGCAAAAGGTGCCCATGATCTTTTTCAGGAACTCGTTGGCCTTGGTGTCGCTTACGTGGCGCTGGAGGTTGATGCTGGTGGGCAGCCCGAGGGTGCTCCAGATGGATTGGTTGTTGTAGAGGTAGAGCCTGCGCAGCTCATCGGTGATCTGGAAGCGGTTGGAAAAGGTGTAATCCGTGCCCGCAAAAATCTGCCGCAGCACGTAGTCCACCCGCACAAAAGGGGTGATGGCCGGGTAGGCGTGTGCGGCCTGGAAACCGGCAGCTATGTCGTAGTAGTTTTGGAAGAGTCGCCGCTGGTCGGCGGTGTCTTCCTGTAGAAAATCGGGGTTGTGAACGGGGAAGTATGCATAGTCGTGCGACAGGGGCGCGAGGGCAATGTTGCGCATGTCGGTGAAGTGGGTGGCGGGGGTTATGGTGCGGTCGCCACCAAGGTCGAGCTCGTTGAGTGGTACGTTTTTGAGGGATTCAAACGGATTGACCACCACGCTGACGCGTATGGTGCTGGCGCTGGCTTCCTGTATGCGCAGGGTACCCTGAAACATGGGCGATCCGTAGGCGTATACCCACACCCCGTCGATGCTGGAAAACCGGCGGGAATTGTGCACCAAATGGGGATGATCGAGCAGCAGGGCATTGCGCCCGCTGAGGGGAAGCGTAACGGGAAAGGAGAAGCTGCCTGGTATGACAGTGGAGTTCTGCGAGCTGAATATCTGGTTGTTGAGCTCAAACGTGAGGTTGAGGTCGGGCGATACATCGAGGTATTCGCCAGTGGGTAGTTGTATGCTCCAGGCCATGTGGTGGTTACAGGTTTATGGCCCGATCTTTCCAGGCGGCAGTGAGTTCGAACTCGAGGGAGAACAGGGTTTCGTCGTCGCGGTTGGTGATGAGGTCTTTAGCGGTGATCAGCACGGGCAGGTATCGCATGTTGGGCACGTCTACTATCCAGCATTCAGCCAGGGGGAGTTGGCGGAGGTGGCGCAGGTAGTATGGATCGGTATACCAGCCGGTGTTCACCTGCCATTTGCGCCGTCCGGTGGCCTGAAATGGCCGGAAGTCGGGCTGATAAGCCGGAGCATTGGCGGGGCGGTACTGCTCGTATACGTCGGCGGTGGCGGTGAACTGCTGCTCGGTTTTGCCATGCAGGCGCACGGTTTCCATGCCGCCGACACCGTTGGAGATGAGCAGGTACAGGTTCCAGGGGGAGCAGGCGGGATCGAGGCCGTACCGCACGGAAGCTACGTATTGCCCGTCGGCCTGAGGGGCTATGTCGAACTGGTAGGCTTCGATGTAGGCTTCGGGATCGACACCAGCGCCGGGTGTGATGCTGCCCAGATCAAGCTGGGCGTATCCGGAAGCGAAGTAGTATACCTGGTTGTCGGATACGTCTACACCGTCCTGCCCGTACGGGAAGTGTACGGATGTGCTTCCATCAGACCAGAATACTTGCACGCGGGGGTACAGAGGGGTGTCGTCTACGCTGTAGATGTACACCCAATCGGGCTGTTGGGTATCTACTGGCTTTACAAATGTGGCACCATCGGCGCGGCGGTAGGTGTGGAGCTGGAGGTATGGAAAATCTTCGTCGATGTTGTCAAACGAGCGGCTGCCCAGCAGCGCGGTGTATACCAGGGTGGTGCGCAGGAGGGCTTCGGCGGTGGGTGGTACGCCGTATTTGTCGGCATGCCGCAGGTAGTAGCGCTGCACCATGCCGGATGCGGTACCGTAGCCCCAGTTAGCGCTGTGTGGTATGGTGCTGCCGGAGGGCAACACAGGCGTGAGGGCCGCAAAGGCGGCGGATACATCAAGCTGACACTGGCCTGTGGTGGCGTTGTAGGGCGCGTGGAGGCTTGCGAGCTCGTAGTCGGTGTTGGTGTTGCCGGTGTGGGCCAATACCTTCAGGAGGGCGCGCAGGGAGGCCGGGATGGGGGGTGTACTTACGCTGTCGGCCACCACGGTGAGGTTATCCATGTTTTCGGTGTAGGTAAGCGCAAATACTTCGGATACGGTGTGGGTGAGGTGTATGATTTCGGCGCTGCCCTGAGCGGGCTGGCGGCTTACGTGGAACACCTCGTTGAAGTCTTCGCGCAGGCGCAGGGCCTCGGCCACGCGGTCGGCGTAGGTGGCCAGGGCTTGGCCGCCCAGCTGGGTGGGGAAGGTGAGCCCGTTGGGCGTGAGCGCTACGGCGGCGGTGTAGGTGATGGTGCCGCCTGGCCAGTTGAGGGTGAGGGTTTGGCCCACCGTGGGGCCTCCGGCGGTGAGTTGGAGCTCGAAGTATGCGTATACGGGTGGTACTGGCACCAGATCGGACTGTATGGTGACCCAAATGGGATCGCCATTGTATGCTATGCCGGGTGGTGGTGTGGTGATGCTGGAGGCCATTAACAGCGCTTTTGGTACGAATGTACCCGTGCGCAGGGGGCATGGAAAAGGACAGGTGAAGGGGCTTTTTACACACCCCCCTATGGTAAAATAAGGTTTTGGACTGGACTTTTGGACTTTGCCCCGTAAATATGCTGATTATCAGCGGTTTAATGAGTCCAGTAGCACTGGACTAAACTGGACTTTCTGGACTCGAAACTGGACTTTCGGACTTTTGGACTTTACTGGACTAAAAGTGGACTCGATAAGTAATTGATTATCATAGGAGTTACAAAGGAAAGTCCAAAAGTCCAGTTGTTTTCTTCTTTTCTATACAGGGGTACTTTAAAAAAGGAAAAGAATATAAAAAAAGAAAATATATATATGTGTGGCGTTGTTTGTTTTGATTCCGCCAATGAAAAAAGGGGGCGGTTAGGCCCCCCTTTGTGGGTAATGGTGATGCCGGATAACTGTCGCCAGCCGTCCATCCGGCTGTGCGCCGGACGGCGGCTGGCTTTGAGTTATGCGAAATCAAAAACCGGAACGGGCTTGCCTTCTTCGGATATGACTTCGGTATTATGGATTTGCAAAAGCCCTCCAAGTGTCCAATCGCACCCGCGACCGTTTACCCAGCGACCGATACATGAAAAAAAGAACTTCCCATCTGGCTCATTTACGTTGTTTTCCAAAAAATCAGAAAGCGATTGAATGCCGCCGCATGATGCGCATTTGAATTTCCAGTTCTTTATATCAGTGCCAAATTTTTCAGCACCGATTGTCTTCCACTCATTCAGGTTTAATTGGATGCGGTTTAAGACAGGTTTTATTGCGTGTTGCTTTGCAAACGCGGATCATTGCGGTTGGGTGGGATTTGAGTTTATACGCTCAGCGACGGGTTAAAATGGCAAATAGTCATCGGCATTTGGGTATACAGTAAATCGATCTGGCTTCAATTGGAAAATATCGAAATGGCTTTCAACTCGTTGAAGAATTTTATCCAATTGGTGAGCCACCAAATTCAACCCTTCCAACGGGTTTTTGTGGTCATGGTCGGCGGCATAATCCTCTTTGAAAGATGCAAACTTTTTGTTTTTCGCAATGCGGCGCATCTCCCGGATGTCAAATTGCAGGTCGCCGATTGAATACCAGTAAATCATGCCGCATAGTCGAAAAAGCGGATATTCGCAGACATAAATAACATCGAAGCCTTCGGGCTTCTCTTTTTCCCATTTTCGGTTAACCCGGATAGGTTTTTGATTGAGGCAAACTTTGCCAGATTTTCCGATTGGTTGCAAGACTTTATTGGGATTGAATCTTTTCAAATCCACTTTTTTAGGAGTCTTCGGGGAGTTTTGGATGTTCTCCCAGTTTGCGGAAATCACATTTTGAATACAAGCAGTTGTCATTTTTGAAAAGTTGAAAAGGTGAAAAAAAGGAAAGCCGACGCGGATCATTGCAGTTGTGGAAGCTGTGAGGCCTCCCAATAGGCTTTGCTGACTCGGTAGACTTCCTCTGCCAGAGGCCAGTGCTGGCGGATGATGCGGCGGGCCTGGCCGGGGCTGTGGGCTTGTATGAGCACTACTGTCTCATGGCAAGCGATGGTTATGGCGTACCAGTAGTTGATCGTTTTCCTTGCTTTCAAAACAAGGTAATTTGCTCCGCCGGGCTGCTTTCTGATCCGCCGGAAACGATGGACTTGGCATGTTGGATGGCCAACACTTTTCGGTGGTCGGCGAAACGCGTTTCGAAGCTGGCGGAACGGGTTATTTCGAGCGCCCAGGCATCCAGCTCCGCAATTACATTTTCGGGGCTTTGGATGTGGCTGGCATGGGGTGTGGGCCCGCCCAGGAGCGATATGCACGTTTCTATGCAAAAGTATTTGTGGTTGGCTTCGGCGGCGGTTAGGCGGCCTGCGGCAATGCTGTCCACGTAGGTGTGGAGCCGGGTGGATAGCTCTTGGTTGAGCTGGGCAAGGGTGGTGTGTAGGTTCATGGCAAAACAAAAAGTTTAAACTAAGTGGTGTTTTTGAAAAAAATTTAGATTTTTCAGGTGAAGTCATGTTTTTCGCCCCTACATTTCCTACAATCCTACAGCGTCCTACAAAACGGGGGGTTTTTCCTACAACTTCCTACAAATCCTACACTTTTAAGCAATGTCGAAAACACGTAAAACTTTGATTTTCAGTTGAATTTTTGCACCATGTAGGAATGTAGGACATGTAGGATGGAAAATATGTATGTTCCTACATTTTAGAAGGGTTGTTGGTTGTTGGTATTGGTGTTAAGATGCTGATTGTCAGTCTCTTGGTCGTTTATCTGGAAGCCAATTCCGAATTCAGCTTCCAAATCCTTATGTAGGAAAACAAGGGCGTTTGTAGGATTTGTAGTATTTGGAAAGCGGTGCGAACGGCGCGAAGCCTCGTATTCGTAGCATTTCAGGTTCTGGAGGTAGTTGGTGAGGCTTCCTTTGTCGATTGCCTTGAGGCCCTGTCGGCGCGAGAAATCGCGGTACAATGGGTAGGCTTTTACCAGGCGAACTTTTACGTGTAGCTCGGTGACGTGTACGTCCTGATCGGTAAGGTGGCCGTCGGAGATGAGGTACGCGAGCATTTCGAAGAATTGCTGCGTTTCGTTTGCGTTGCGCATCATATCGCGCTGGCGGCTGATGCAGCGCTCGCAGATGTAGTATAAATCAATGCCGGTAAATGGCATGGTGAGGTGCTTCTCGAGGATCATGTGCACCGATACGATGACGCTGTAGTTGACGATCTGTCGCTCTATGATGTCCTGCCCCTGAAAGGCTTTGCGGAAGGCTTTTGAAACCTCCTGGTATGTCTGCTTGAACTCTTTTTTGACGTGGCGGCGCTGGCTTATTATTTCGAGGGTGGCGGTGGTGATGCCGGTGCTGGATATGGTTTTCAGTTCGTCGAATGCTTCTATTTCCTGTGTGGTAAAATCCCGGTTTTTGAACATGAGCAGCACGCAGCGGCTGAACAGTGCGGGCTCGGCGTTGGGCATTTCCTGCCCGGATATGATGGCAGTGCTGGTGATGGGCTTGGAGCGGGTTTTGTTGGTGAAATCTTGCACGCCGGTTTCGTACCCAATGCGATCCCAAATGTTCTTTAGGGATTCGATGGCCTTGTGGCCTATGTCGTTTTTGTATTCATCGAGCCAGGTGATGGCGTTGGAGAATTGGCCGAGCTTGCGCATGAAGCCTTTGACGCTGCCCTGGCCACCGAGCATGAACTGATCTTGTGGCTCGCCCCAAAGGGACATGATGGAGCTGACCATGGCACCTTTGCCGCTGGACTTTTCGCCGAACAGAAACAGCATGGGTACGCTGTTAATGATCTTAAAAATTACGTCGGAAAAGAGCGTGCAGTTGGCAAAGGCGAGTGTAACCTGTCCGTTTTCGCCGTACACCTGGCAGAAACGCTTTGCCCAGTCGGCAAAGGTTATGTTGGACTCTGGCTGGTGCAGGAATCGTTTGTAGTTGCGGAGGTCTTCGTTGTCGTCGTCGGTGGTGCGGCCAAATACGGGTATGAAATAGTATTGGCCCTTGTAGTGGACAATGCCATTTTCGTCTACGGGGTACCACTGTGCGCCGTCGTACACGCCGTTGGCAAAGGCAAAAAATTCCTCTTTGTACTGGCCGAGGCGGGGTATTTCGATGCAGGGTTTTTCCTGGTCAAACAGCTTGTTCTTGATTTTGGAAAGATCGCCTGGTCGGCCTTCAAACAGGTAGTTGCCCTGGGCTTCTACCTTGCCTTTGAATTTTTCGAGTGAAATTAAATCCTCGATGTCCATGTCGATGACCTCACTCCTGCCCCATACGTTGGTTATTTCCACTATGCGCTTGGGGTTGGCACCACGGATGAGGTACTTGACCACTATGGTAAAGTTGGATACTGGTTCGAAGGTGTCTTCTTTTCGGCGAATCCAGTAGCGGTTTTTGTATTCATAAAACCCGAAACTGATGGCGTCCTGAATGTTGACGTCGCGTGGCAGGCGGGTTTTGAGGAACAGGTATTCTTCGCGCTGGTCGTCTAAATCCATGTCGTTATCGGGTAGATTAGGTGCTTTAAAATCTAATCCACCTGTGGCTACGGGTTGCGTTACGGCTTCGGCAAGTGCTTGCAGGGTGATCATATCGTTATGCCGTTTTGCTCCATGATTTTGAAAAAGGTTCCTATTTTGACCCTTCGGCCATTCCGCAGAAGCTCTGCATACTTTTTCTCCGTGGCGGCGTGATCGTATTTGGGCGAGAATTGGCTTAATCTGTGGTAAAAGGAAAGCCCATCGGCCCCAAATTCAGATGCCAGTGCAAATCCGATGCGCAGCCAGTCGTCGTAATTGTCCGTCACGTCGCGACAACTGCCTTCTAAAGCGGTGATCAGTTGGTTGACTTTGTTTACTGTTTTGGAGTTGTTGTGAGTTGGCGGTTGGCGGATGATTAATGGGCGAGGTTTGAGGTTGGTGTCGGCTTTTTCGAGTATTGGTTGTGTGTTGAGGACTTTATAGTCCTCTTTTTGGTAGATGGCATCGTCGTATGAGATGTATCTAAGCCTTGACACGTCCTTGCAGGCTTTGTCGGCCACAAGCCCCATCTGTGCAAGTGCCTCGGTCAAAATGGCCACCAACTGCGAATGCTTGGTGGGATCGGTATTGTTGGTGCATACAATGGCGAATACTCCAGCGCCGCCTGCGCTGACTTGTGCCCATGCTATTTCGGGTAAGGTGGCCAGGAGCTGTTTCATTTGCTCGGGTTTTTTGTCTGGGTTGTCTTTGGCATCGAAATCGAGGCATACCAGCCCGTTGTACTCCTTTAGCCCATCGATGCTTCGGCGGGTAAATGTTCCGGAGATGGTTGCGGCGGGCAGTTGGGCCTTGAGCTGGTCGCGTTTTTTCTTGTCTTGTTCGGCCCTAAGTTCAAGTATGGCTTCTTTGTATTTTTTAGAGTTGAGAAACAACTCAATATTGATATTTATGGGGTCGGTGCTGTAAGCGTTGGGAAAGACGCTGCATGAGTATTGGAGCATATCCATGAATTTTGGACAAATGAATGATTAGAAAATGGGGGTAGGAAGGACGTTGAAACAAGCGATGTTTATGGCATGTATCGCCGGGCGCATTCGAGGTTTATGGCCTCCAGCGTGACGATGTGGTCGTGTATGGCTGAGGTGATCCAGGAGGGTACGCAGGTGAGTACCGGCGGCGCATCGGGCTGGCCATATAGGAGAGTTGCAATGCGTTCGACCTCTTTGATCAGGTTGTCGATCTGTTGGTCGGTGAGTTTTTGTAAATAATCCATGCTGTTGTGAGTTAAGTGCAAGGCACGGCCAAGCCTGCCCCGGTGTGAGGTGAAAGCTGCGATACAATAGAAAAGGATGAGGGGGAGAATTAAAAACCGGGGACTGTGCCCCATACAGGCACCCTGCCGGGTGTAAGACAGGGGCCTGCACAGGGGTATAAAAACCCCGAAAAGGAACCAAATGCTACTGAAGTATAGGCTTGGCGACCACGTGGGTGGGCGCTGGATTGGACTCTTCGTTTTTTAGGAACAGGTTGTATGCCCACTCCCATAGGTCGAGGCCTCGTTGTACAGCGTCGGAAGCCTCGTTTTGGCCCCTCCGGTGGTACGTGGATAGCTTATTTTTTACATGTACAATACCCATGCTGTCAAACCTTTCCATTTTGGGCCCTTTGTATAACAGCCCAACTACCTTTCCGGAGGTATTTTGAAGCTGTTTACACACGGTAGCCTGCTGTGTAAACAGGATGCTACCGTCTGGTAGAAGTTCTGCGCCAGACGAGGGAAGATCGGCGCGTGTGAAGGGAACCACGCGCCCGCCGTCGTGGTCGGCATGTTCGGGCAAGGGTAGGGGTGTGGGAGGCGGGGCAATGTCCCCACCGGAGGGGCCTTTTGTCTCCGGTGGGGTTAGGGCTTTCCCAGCGGCTCGTCCATGTAGTGTCCGTTCATGGTTCGGGCCTTCTCAAGCTCTTGCGTCAGCAGAGCTAAGGTAACCGAAACGCCGGACTGAGCGCTTTCTGCAAGAAGCTTACGAATAACTTTTTCGTAAACCTCCGGATGTGGGGTAGGGGATGATGCAGGCTCCGGCGCGGGGGGCGGCGGAGTGTGCGTGGCCGAAGCCTGGGCATGGTTAGTGTAAAATCCATGAGGGGTATTGTATGTGCCTGGCTGCGCCACAACGGTACCATCGAAACTGGTGATGGCTTTGCGTGGCGACAGCAGGCGGTGAACAAATACCGCTAATTGCAGGGATCGCCGGTTGGCGGCGTCGCTGATGGCTGTATGGAGGCGCTCGGGCACGGAGCCGTGAGCGTCGAGTACGGTGTAGTTGCGCAGGGGTAGAATGCCGCTCTTAACGTTGATGCGCACCCGGGCGTAGCCAAGGCCCAGTATGAGTCCTAAGATGATGATCGACAATATCCATGCGTATCCGCCAACGCTGTCTATCTCGGTCTGGTGGTCGGTGACGGCGCGGTGGTTGGCCTGGTCTATTTGCAGCACCTTGGCGTCTCGCCGTTGGGCTTCTGTGCCTTTGCGCGCCTGGTAGGCGGAAAGGGCTTGGGCCAGCGCGTCGGCCTTGCCCTGTTCGGCGCTGGTGGTGGCTTTGGCGCGTTGGGCTTCCTGCTGGCGCACTTTCTGGGCGATGTAGCGGCGCTCGGCGTCGTCACGCGCTCCAGTGGCTTGCAGGCTGCGTATGGTGGCGTTGTAGGGGGCTGCGGCGGCACTGATTTTGGCGTCCCATGTGCTGGTTATCTGCTGGTATTCCTGCTGGTATTCCTGCAGGAAGTGGGTGGTGGTGGTGTTGTAGCTGCTATCGACGCCTGTGGTGGCGGCGATGGTGGGTGGCTTCACCTGGCCGAGCATGTATTGTTGTGCACCTTTCCATTCGGTTAGGAGCAGCAAGGCGATTATAAGTATGGGAAGGAATACACTGCTATCGGTGTTGGGGTCGTCGTCGAGCCTGTCGTACCAAAAGGTAGACCAGGTGACGCGGAGCAACCAGTGCAACATGGTGAGGGTGGCCAGCGCCAGGAATGGCACAGCAGGCAGCAGGAATGCCCAGCGCTCTAAGGCCCAATAGTAGATGGTGGCCCATGCGGCCAACGCCAGGGCGGCGTGGCCGCCCTGGAACATCGTCTGTATGACGCCGTATGCACGCCGCTTGGGCGAGTGCTTACTAAAGTAACGGCGTTGTCCGTCTGTCGATGGTTGAGTCCACATGGTTGTAGATTTTTCGGCCTGCTGTTGCGCCGAATGGTTGGTATTCATATCTTTGTGCTGGTTTTGGCAGCTCCGGAGCTGTTCTTTGGCGAGATGCCCCGGTAGCTGCTGTTTTAAAATTTTTTGTTGGGGCCCATGAGCATTGCTCGTGGGCTTTTTTATTTTTCGTAGTCAGATGCCTTTGAGATGGCAATGAGGACTATGCCGATGGCTCCGGTGGCGATGCCGATGGCGAAGGCGATGATTATGGGCAGAAAAGCCATTGTATGGGCATAAAAAAACCCGCTCGGCCCCGTGAGGCGGAGAGGG
>Ga0247835_1003160_pt1 | contig 15999 bp, 9 predicted proteins | sample LaCtaG_3_FD_189912 | JGI IMG/M metagenome (GOLD analysis project Ga0247835, IMG submission 189912) | Freshwater microbial communities from meromictic Lake La Cruz, Castile-La Mancha, Spain - LaCruzMarch2015_13.5m | ecosystem: Environmental > Aquatic > Freshwater > Lake | place: Spain: Castile-La... | reverse complement strand
AAGCATGAAGTTCCAGGGAACTTTATGTGGTCCCCTAAAACAAATTCAAGGGGCGGCAGAGTTCCTTCATATGACTTTATGAAAGAAATGAAGGTAGGAGATATCGTATTTTCATTTGCTGATCCCTATATCAAAGCAATTGGGGTGGTAACCAGCCCAGCACAGTCGAGTGTTAAGCCTGACTTTGGAAATGCGGGTGCCAATTGGTTGGACGATGGTTGGTTGGTTGATGTGGCATTCCAAGAGCTTGGCATGGCTCAATTTAAGCCCAAGGATCATATGGGCCTTTTAAACCTAACGCTTCCAGAGGTTTTATCCCCCATTCGTCCTGATGGCAGCGGAAATCAGATCTATTTAGCGAAGATCTCCAAGCAAATGGCTGACATTCTTATTGCGCTATCTAAGGGTGTAGGCGATTCGATTGTGGATGATCTGTCTCAAAACTTAGACTTTGCTTCTCCTAACGAAGAAATCCCTGAAGTTGATGAAATCATTATGAGAACCGATATTGGGCCCACACAAAAGACTCAAATGATTAATTCAAGAAGAGGTCAAGGAGTTTTTAAAGCACAAGTCAGCCAAATTGAGAGGGCTTGCAGGATCACTAAAGTAACAAACCCAAGGCACCTCATTGCAAGTCATATCAAGCCCTGGAAAAAGTCGAATGATGCAGAAAAAATTAGTGGTTATAACGGTCTACTGCTAGCACCCCACATAGATCACTTATTTGATAAGGGTTTTATTTCTTTTGAGGGAAATGGCAATTTAATTCTTTCGAGCCAATTAGACAATTCTGTTCTAGATAAATGGTGTATTGATAAGAACATCAATGTAGGTAGCTTTAGGAATGAGCAGCAACAGTTTTTGGAGTACCACAGGGATGTGGTGTTAGTATAAAGTTCGACGGACTAGTGATCCGTTGTACTTGATATAAAAATTAAATCTAGACCCCCCAGGGCACCACAAGTCAACGGGGGGTATGCTTATTTTGAAGTACACCCCAATCTAAACGGTTCTAGTTTTTAAGCCTTGAAATCAATAAAAAACAAAAAGGTAGTCAGCAGGAGATTTTTAACCACACATGCTCACCATATTAAAATTAAATGATTGTGGTAACCTGGTAAATCTAGAAAATTATTCATGCATACATCTATTCCCGTCATTGATCTTTTTGCTGGCCCAGGAGGTTTAGGGGAGGGATTTTCTTCGCTCAAGAAGCAAGGAAAGAATGTATTTCAACTAAAACTTTCCGTTGAAAAGGATCCGAGCGCCCATCAAACGCTCATGCTCCGAGCATTGTTTAGGGCTTTTGGGAATAAAGTGCCAGACTCTTATTACGACTACATAACTGGGAAAATCACAAAGCAAGAATTTCACAGCGACAAGATCGTTGCCAGTCATCTTGCCGAAGCTGCCAATGAGGCAAGGAATGTCACCCTAGGAGTAACACCTCCCAAAGATATTGATCAATGGATTAAGGCTGGAATTAAAGGTCAAAAGAAATGGGTGTTAATTGGTGGACCGCCATGTCAAGCCTATTCTCTTGCCGGAAGATCGAAGATGATGAATTCCGATCTTAAGAAGTATGAATCAGATTCTAGACATCTTCTTTATAAAGAATATTTACGCATCATCAAAGAGCATGAGCCCCCAGTCTTCATTATGGAGAATGTAAAAGGCATACTTTCTTCAAAATTAAATGGTGAACTGATTTTTAAGAAAATTATTAAGGATCTCAGCAGCCCCAAAAAAGGGCTTGAGTATGAGATCAGATCTTTAACTCTTGAAACACCATCTGAAGAGCTTGAGCCAAAAGATTTTATTATTGAGTCTGAGCTTTACGGCATACCCCAAGCACGGCATAGAGTCATCCTGTTTGGAGTAAGAAAAGATTTAGCCAAGAAAAAACATCGCATCCTTCGCAAAGAAGAGGCAATGGTCACAGTAAATGATGTGCTGAAATCTATGCCCCTTATACGAAGCAAGCTTTCTCAAGAGAAGGATTCCCTAAAGGAGTGGTACAAAGCAATAAAAAGCACCAAATCAATGCTAAGTGGCTGGAATCCAGAACTTAAAAAGACTCTTATTGCAGAGATGGATAGAAATACGCAGCTAGCACTTGAAATAATGAGCGCAGGATCAGCCTTCCACAAAGGAAAACCAAGGGCACTGAGGAACCCTCAGCTAAATGACTGGTTAATAGATCCGAAATTAAGTGGGGTTATTCAGCACGAAGCTAGATCGCACATGCGCACAGATATTCAAAGATATTTCCTTTTATCCAACTACGCCAAAGTCCTTGAAAGATCTCCAAAAATACGGGAGTTGCCCCCAAAATTACTCCCGGACCATCGGAACGCTAGCTCTGTAAATGCGCCATTTCAAGATCGATTCCGCGTACAGCTTGGGGATCAGCCGAGCACAACTATTGTGTCGCATATCTCCAAGGATGGGCACTACTACATTCACCCAGACCCATCTCAAGCCCGAAGCTTAACAGTTAGAGAAGCTGCCAGACTTCAGACATTTCCAGATAATTACTATTTTGAAGGAAATAAAACGTCTCAATATGGGCAGGTTGGAAACGCTGTTCCCCCGCTTCTTGCCAACAAGATTGCAAAAATTATTGCGGAATTTTTGCAATAGCTAAGCCCTAAGATCAAAATAAATCAGAGAAGAATCCAGATTTCGGATTCTCCAATGTGCCAATTAAGACGCCTCTATCAAGCAATCTATTCTGTTCCTCACAAGAGGTTTCTGGAAGTAAGGCGCAAGAATGACATGCTGCCAAGTTACAGTTATCTGGGCCCTGACCGGTACTCTCAATACATACGGGGTCGGAAGAGCACCACGAAGCTTTTTCAATTGCCCTAGCAATTGTCTGCTCTAAATTTTTTGGCTTGCCCATGCTTACCAAGCCACCCATAGTGCCCTCAGAATCTCCGGCAGCCGTATAAATTAGGACGCCGGACATCTTAAATTTTGGGTCATCGGAAACATAAATTCGCTCCCTTAGTGACGCAGACCCATACCCACAGTCATAAATTAATTGATTGATGAGGAGATGAGCAAAAGAATGAATCATCATGAACTTAGGCGTGATCTCTTTTTGATCTTGGTGACGTTTAGTTCTCAAATCATCAAACCTAGTAATAATTTCTGCAATACGCTTTTGGTGAAAGGCACCATGCTTTTCCAGCCACTTATCAATCTTGGAATCATCAAATTTTAAGAAAATTCCCTCACCCCTAACGATGATTGCCGGAAGCCAATCTAAATATTTTGAAGAGAAGAGCTTTCTCTGCGCCTCAACAGACAGACTACTTTCAGGGAAGATTCTTGAAAAACCTACAAATGCCCTAGTCTCTCGTAATTTCTCAAGTAAAGAAATTCTATGAAAATAATTATTTACCTGAGAGCCATACTCAGAAATCTTAGAGCTTTTAATAAGTAAATTTGTTTTTGGATAGCCCTCATTTACATCCCTGCAAAATATTTCATACTCTTGATGTCTATACTCAATATCTATATTTGGATCAGCATCATCTGCAGACTCTTCTTTAGAATTTTCTGCACCATCAAACAATTCTGTAGCAATTATTGGTAATAGAAAATTAATATCTATCTCCCAATCTAGACCCGCATTGCTGATAGCCTTCTCTAAGATATCCGCAGTAAGTATTTGCTTTGGAGAGATATTCACCTTTTCAATTAAATATCTAGATATCTTTTTGTTGTCCAAAATAATGCGCTTAATGACATGGAGATTAGCTGCTTTAGCAAGTTCAGCAGGATTGATCTCCCCATCTAACTCAGGATGCCATCTACGGAGCAAATTTCTTGCCGCCTTTTCGCTCACTAAGCCATTATCAGAAACTAAAGCAGCCTGAATCAATGACTCCTTCATATCCCTATCTTCCAAGAGGGCTAACATCGCTTCAGTTAGATTACGGTCATCTACATCAGGTATGTATATGGAACTAACAACATTTGGAAAATATAGGTTTGAAGCCCCACGTAAGAGTGGATATAAGTTTTCACCACAGACGAGCTTGTCACTAGAAGAATTTTCACCAATAGCTAAAACAGGATTATGGCCAGAGCAAAATAACTTCATCTTGGTAAATGCAGATGGGCCATCACTAGCTGAATCACCTTCAAATGCACCGGCTAAAGATCTTTTTGCAACAACTTCAATTTTATTTTCGCCAATAAGTCTCTCGGCTGATATCTCCACACCCGCTAAAGATGCACTTCCTTTTGACGTCATCCTTAACCAGCACTTTGGGTCATTAGTATCCCAATCAGGGTTATTTGTTTTAAATACCCACTCTAACCAAGGGAAGTCCTGAAGGTGACCATGCTTACAGGCCGCCACAAAACGGACCTGTACAGTGAGGCGCTCCGGATGAGATTTCCCAGCATCCTTGCCGGTCCCAATTGGCCCAGTACATTTAGGCGCCGAAGTATGGTGGTACTTAGATGCAAACATTTTTCCGCATCTCGGGCAAACATGCCACAAAGGAAAGCGCAAAAACGGAAGCTTTAAATTAAGATTCAATCTTGTAGCATCCGTACCTCTATCAGTATTGCGGTATTCATTCCTACGAAAATCTGGTGGCTGAACAAAATATTCAACGCCTAATCGCTTTGCGAGCCTCGTTTCCTCCTCTATAAACTCCCTATGGTCAGGATTAAGAGGATCGAAAGGCCAAGCATCTAACCCAGCATGTATTAGTGAAATAGGGCCAGGAAAGTCAACCATGGCTCCAATGCCAAATGGAGAAATTGCCTGAGACCTTCTAACTGGTTTATTCATGACTATCCACTTCGTTAAAAAACCCGGTTATTACCCCTTCACAACTAGCATCTACATTTCTAAGAGACGAGAGGGTTGACCAACTTCTATTTGTCCATTCGGGCAGCTCAACTGACCCAGCTGGATGCATTAATGGGGCATTCTGCGGTGGAAGCCCAAAGCCACCATACTCGGCTGGATCCCAAATTCTCCATTCCTTAAGACGCTGCCGCATCTTTTCTAGAACATTGTCACGTTCCTCGGGCGCTACACCAACAACCCTATCTTCAATCATTGATTCAATAAGATCCTTTAGCCTGGAGCCATCCTCAAGCGGGAAAGGGGAAGGATGGATACCCTCTTGATCAATCCTCCCGAGCTGCCTTACCGCAGCAACAATAATTCCATGAAGAGCTCTATCAACAGCTGGCGCGCTAAAAGGAGTGACACTTGTAGGTTCTACTTGCGCATAAAGTGCTTGGTGATAACTTCTAAATCTTTCGAAGTGACTTCTGTCTCGCGGCTTACTTTGCCCATAGAGGATACATACAAGCCCAGGCTTGTCATTATCACGTCCAACACGACTCGATACTTGAATATATTGAGAGGTAGTTTTCGGTTGACCAACAATAGCCATTAAAGATAGGCGAGGTATATCGACTCCAACTTCAATAATATTTGAGGCTAAACAAGCATCGACAATATCATCATTAGAATTCGCAGGATTATCCGAAAGGGATTTGCTGAGTTTCTCCAACTCTTGAGGAACTTGATCCCCCCTAATCCGGCTAGTTAGCTCTGTAACATTAAAGAGCTTTCTAATATTTTTATAAGGTATTCCATGCCTGTCAATCAATACTCTTAGGTAGTCACGCGCATCGGATACAAATAAAGTTGCAGCACTACCAAGCTCTCTAATTGAGTTGAAATAACAAAGTAGAGTCCACCATGGATCCTTCTCTAAATTATCCTTATTCATTGCACCGGAAAATTGAAGAAGAGTAGCAAAAACTCTTGCTTCCGTTGTCTGCAAAGAACCATGTCCGGGTGCCATTACACCAAGATACCTTCTTCCTGGTATTAACTGATCAAATTCATCGCGGGCCTCTCTAGAAAAGAAGGAGTCTCCAACATCAAGACCGGATGGTGGAAATAGACTTACGTTTTCTCTTGCATATAGATTTTTTACCTGCTCATTAGCGCGACTAATTGTTGCAGTAGATGCAACAATTTTTGGCTTAACGTATGTACGATCATCTACACAAAGTTTCTCAATCAGCGTTTCATATAAACCTACCATCGACCCGAGCGGACCGGAAATTAAATGTAACTCATCCTGAATAATTAATGAGGGCGGTATTCCAACTTGGTTGCCCTCTACGTCAATCCCGAATATTGATCTAATCTCTGGCTTCCATGCCAATGTGGCAAATTTATCAACAGTACCAATTAAAAGATTAGGCGGATTATCAAATATATCCTCATCGATAACTACAATTGGCAGATCTGAGTTACTTTGCGCAGGCTTCGAACTAAAGTCGCACTTAGGATCACTGCATCTATAAACAACAGTTTCTGGACTGGTGGATGTCAACCTCGCTTTTTTATATCCATAAACTGGGGAGCGCTCTTTACCCAATTCTGGGCCAAATTTCGCACTACACCAAGGGCACTTGAGGAGAATAAAGGGGTTTTCTTTACTAGAATCTGCTTGCAGCGCCTTTAACTTACTCAAGGCATCTACCCTCTTATTTGGGGCGGTATCACCCCCGACCCACAAACCAATGCTATAGGGTTTTTGTCCAAGCATGGCCACATCTTGTCTCCGCATGTACTCCATTGCGCAGAATAATAATGATGCTCTTTGGAACTGTTGTGCAGTTAAGAGGCGCAATGTGTACCTCATTAAAACATCAACGCCCCCGGCCTTATTGCCAGCTAGGTGATTGTAAAAAATAGTGAAGGCCGTTAAACCCAAATAAGCTTCTGTTTTTCCGCCGCCAGTTGGGAACCAAATTAAATCAACAATATCTCTATCTTGCGAATCTGGATTAACAATACCTTCGAGAGATAGCAAAAGAAATGCTATTTGGAATGGCCTCCAAAACCCTCTCTTTTCATTTGGAGTTATTAGATCCAATGGCTTGATCTCTGGAATCCAACCTTTACCACCAGCTACAGGCTCCCGCACTCCAGAATCAGATCTCAATTGAGAAATTAACATTGCCTTATTAGCAAGTACAAATGCCTGCCGAGCTCTTTTTGACTTCTCATCAACGCCATTTAAGAGATCTACACCTCTCTTTATACGGCTTAAGCATTGCTCACATCGATCCAGCAAGTAATTTGCGGTCGGATACAAATCACTATCTATCTTGTGGTCTTGATTGATAAGTCCTTTTTTAAGACCCTCAATCCACTGTTGGTAAAGAGAGATTAATTGATCAATCTCTTTAAAACCATCGTCAGCTGGTTCTAGGCCGCCAAGCTTGCGCATACTTGATCTAAATAAAACAGGGCCACTTTCGGTCTTCAAATATAAATCCGGGCTTATGGTAGGTATCTCATAAGATGGCATGACATCTGACCATACTTCTGAAACTGCATCCGGAGAAACTCCATCCCAATCAGCAGCGCAGCCATGCCCAATCGCAAAAGTTTTGTACTGCCTATAAAGTAATTTATTAACTAATTCGTCAGAGCTTGGCAAAAGGCCATCGCCAGAAGCCATAGAAAGATCTGGGTACGATAAGATTGCTCCCACTCCCGAACTACACCTCACCCTAATACCTGCTTGGAAAAGAGCAACCTCATCTACCGACTTTTCTGATACGGAGCGATTCACCAATGAAATGGTTATGAGCCTTGTATTAGGGTCGGATTGCTGCAATTTCCTTTTAATTAAGACGACCTCAAGATGCTTACCAGGCACTTCAATTTTTTTTGAAATATACGGGGCGGGATCCAATAACTCAGAGTTTGTAAAAGCCAAGGATATAAAGCTGCCATCCGCAGTAGTTAATGGCGACCTAATCCAAATGGAGCGCTTAGATAATTGCGCGCCCACCTCCCCCTCTTTACCGCCGACAGTAATTTCTCTCTTAACGTAGTAAGCAGGTGCAATTTCTTTTTTTTCAAGTCTATTAATTTTGCTCACAGAAACCAAATCAAGCGATAGGCCTTCCTTCTCATTTGATAGATCAACCATGAAGCTAAGCCCAATAGCCGAAGGTTTGAAGGAGTTGGCAAGATTTACATCAAGCTCTTCTGTATCGTCAGCCTTTAGGCTCTTTAATTGATTTCTTTCAACTTGAGCCTCAAGCTTCTTTAAAAGAGAGAGCTCTTTATCAGAAGCATCGGGGAGCTCTGCCGCATCCATAGACTGGTTTGGTTCATTTAATTCTGCCGTCTCTGTAACCATTTGGGGGTATAGGATTCCAGCACCATATCTTTTTGACGGAGGATCTTGCCAAATAATTTCTTCGCCATTTAACTGCTTCTTTGGCGCCCTAAGCTGCTCCCAAGTAAATATTTTCTCTTTGCCATCAACATCCAATGCACATGGCTCTCCAGCTGGATCTGGGCCAACAATCTCAGCCCTGAGCCTCTCTGCAAGCCAGTCGCGATTTTGGAGATTTTCTAATTTACCCATTTACGCCCTTGAAGTCTTTCTTAATCCAAGATCTAGCAACTTGTCATACTGAGATCTGCATGCTTCCGAGAAAAATATTGTCAAACTTATTCTAGCCCTAGACATTCCAACATACAGCAAAGCCTTGTATGTGTCACTATCAAGGCTATCTATATCTGCAAGCAAAATAGCTGGAGCCTCCATTCCCTTGAAAGCATGAATACTCGTAAATTTAATATTCTCCGATTGGGAAGACTTATATGGAGCAATATTCAACTCTGGAAATTTTAAAGAAACAGATTGTGCACATGACTTCTCATCAGACTTTGGTGACAAAATAACAATTTCGCTAGGTTTAAAGTGCTTTAGCAATTCGTTGAGCCTCTTTCTAACCAGCCCCTCTTGAATTTCCGCTGAGGAATAAAATCTCGGATCCACAACCCCTGATTCATTGTCATTAAGAATTTTGCTGTAGCCTGGGGTTATGCCAGCCGTAAGTGTCAAGGTTTCAGCGATAGATTCAGCATTCCTACAGTTATTTCTCAAGGAGTACTGGGAGAGACTTGGCGCCCTAGCCTCTAGTGCAGAAAGTATCGACTCTCTAGAGCTTGAGTTGCTATCGCTATATATTGCCTGCCTCTCAAAATCTCCGAAAAATACCCAAGAGCCACCAGCCAATCCGCTATTTAATGAAACATCCATGACATCCAAGTAATTTTCATTAAAAATTAAATCTTGAGCCTCATCTAAAACCAATACATCAAATTGACTCTTAAAATTTTCATCACCTAATATTTTTTCCAGCGCCTTTTGAGGTAAAAGTTCTGACCAATAATTATCAGCACGACCTAAATTTCCACTTTCTTGGCCCAATGAAACCAAATAAGAATGAAAGGTTCCACATGCAAAAGATTTGCTATATAAATTAATTTCAAAAGCCATCTCGGACTTTATCCAGTCCGCCAACAGCGTGTTGTAACAAAAAAATCCGACGCGTTTGCCTTCGGATAATTGACGCCTCACAAATTCAATAGCTAAAAATGTTTTTCCGGTGCCGGCAGGACCGCTAATTAAGAGACGCTTATTACCAATAAGACTATCTAAAATGACATATTGCTCTTCGGTAAAGTTTTTAATGCTACCCTCTAGGGACTCAATATCATGACGAGGAGAAACTACATATTCAAAGTTTTTCCGCAGTAAATCTATCGCACGGTCTATTTGGTTTTTGGATAATTTTGATTTTTCATGATCGTACCATCCGGCAACCTTGCCAAGTTTGACCAGGTAAGATCTGGCCTGTTTAAATATATTAAGAATATTGACTGAAATTGGATGGCGAATAAAAAGTCTTTTATCTATAAATTGCCATGGGTGCCACTCAGGTGATTTTTCGTCGAAATCGATGCGTGTAAAAATTACAGCACTAAAAAATAATGTAGATTGAAAAATAGGATCTTTATCAATTAAATATTTCCTAAGAGAATGCATTCCTTTGGAAGCCTGCTTAAAAGGCCCCTCAATTGAAGTTTCGTAAGGATATATCCATTTCCCATCTACTCTTTTTACATCGCATCCCTTGAGCTCTATACATAGGATTCCTTGGTCCGGAACCAAGATAACCATATCCAACTCGCCTTCAATTTTTGTTAAATGTCTCTTCAAATCTAAGGAGTGCAATGCAACCCACCCATCGCACCCGGGGTCATCTCTTAACTTCTTAAAAAATTCAATCTCGCCAAGGGGCGTATTAGATGAAAACGTTGGAGGAATCATCTTAGCCATTTATTTCCCCTCAAATCATCAATTTTATAAAGGCTTGACTGGTATACATACGATATGGATTGATCAATTGACGCAACACGCCTGATTAATATATTTTGGCCAAGCTGTAAATCAAGGCTTTTTGCACCGTCAGTTGAATCAATATCCAGACCCTCAATTTTTTCCAGAAGCCCCTCTAATACTGTTTGCCTAGCTTTATAACCAGCCCTTTGCCGTGAAACTCTGTAGTCATGTATGTCACTCCACTTCTCTGTGGCGTATGCCTTTATATCGCCAACAGTGAGACTTAGCTTGCCCTCATCCCACAGGACCTCAATTAATGCTCGAAATTCAACCTCAGAATTGGGGGCAATTACATCTACCCCCTCCCACTGTTTGATCTTACCTGGAACTACATTCACGCCTTTAGACCTCATTAAATATGCAATTTCTGAATAATCTCTAGTGAGCAACAATGCACCAAGCGCATTCTTCCAATCAGTAATTTTGTCCAATACGCCATCATCCTCTTCTTCATCTTCAATTCCATCGACTTCTTCATTGAATAGAAAGCCCGAAGAATTTTTCCGAAGAAGTACGTAGTCACCCTCAACCAAATCTAGAATATCTACATGCGATAAGTCGTAACTAAACTCACCTTGACGGACGGAATCAGTACTTTTATCTATATGTAATACCTTTCCTGAAACGGGCATAAACGCACCCTCTCCACCTTCAAAGAGTATGTAATGTGCAGGAACTGACTGCGCAGTTTTGGTGCGACTTCCACCATGAATATCAATCCAGAAACTTTCCTCCGCCCAAGAATTTAATTCAGAATCACTACTTTCAGGCGTAGAAACTGAAGCCACGATCTTCGAGGCTTTAAATTTTTGAATCCTTTGCTGAAAATTAGGAGAAATCGGTAGCTCGATTCTAGATGGGGCATAAAAATTTTCATGCTCATACAAAAGCAAGTCAACTTCGGGGGTTACTCCCGAATAAAAGATGGTCTTCATCAAATCCATCGAAGCTCTCATTGGAGGTGAAACGATAAATATTTTTTGAAAGATTGAGCTCTTTATCTGTTGCTTTGCTTCAATATTTTTAAATTTCAAACCATAATTAGATAAACTACTTATCGTGAAATTAATACAGGCCGGATCATTGCCATATAAAATTTTTCCAACCAATCCCATTGACTCTGATTTACTTAAAAAACCTTCCGAAATACTCAATAAACGGTCAAATTTATTATTCTTATGTTTCGACCACAAGAGCTCTGTGGAAGCTTCGAGAGCGCTAAGCATGGACGGGTCAATATTCTGCTTTTTAAGAAAAGATGAAATTTCTTGATATCGCTCTTTAAGCCTAAGGGCAGGATCATCAAGAGAGACAAGAGTTGAATTTAATATGGTCTTAAAAACCCATAACAATCCGACTAAATTCTTAGCATCTTGGTCTGACTTATCAAGATTTTTAAATATACCCATTACTGCACGTGTAACAGCCGCAATAACAGCATCCTCAACCTTATGGGTAATTACAGTAAATTCCGTAATATTTTTAAAGCGGCTTGATGCACGGGAATATTGAGAGCTCATATTTTTATCATCTCAAGAACGAGTATGAGCTGATCTCAAAACCAACTGGAAATTTTTCTGCAATGTTATGAGATGACTCATCACTTAAATTAACAGTCTCTGCAGCTAATTCCAATTCGCCAACAAACTCTAGTTCATTCTCATTAAACTCTAGCGAATCGAAAACAATTAATAGATCACTCCTAAGCGGGATATGCTCTCTGATGGAAAAGGCGCTGGGACCATCAAGTATTACAAGCTCAGCGCTAGACTCTAAATCCCCTTTAGGATGTGAAATTTTCATCTTTGAATGCCTACCATCTCCAAGCTTCTCAAAGCCAAGTAAGGACTCAAATTTAATTGGGTCCTCACACTGATCACCAACCCCTGCACATAAATAATCAATCGAAGATTTAAACTGGTTCATTTTTGTTACAAGTAAGAGATCTTGACCATCCGATTTAGCCCATGCAGGAGATACATCACCCAAGAGATGCTCCATAAATGCGATGCTCGCATTAATTGCAACTTCCCTTTGTGCAGATGCCGGCTTTTCTAGACTAAATTGATATTTATTAAATTGGCCCTCAGGAATCAGGATGATGGAGCCAACATCCTTAGTCTTGCGAGATTTTGTAATCTCCAATTTAATAGCGGGCTCAGATGCAATTAACTCTACACCCACCACTTTTCCGATGAATAAATCTCCAGACTCAACCCTCTTCCAGTAAATTTCCACACCAGAATCAAGCGTAGAAAATTTTGTCCAACTTAATCCATCTTTATATGAGCCTATGCTTGAGATCAAAGCCCCTAGACTAATAAACGCAGTTGCAATCTCACGACTGGGCAGGACCAAAAATGTTATGCGCCTAGTATCTTTTTTGTATTGGGATTTTGCCCATTTACCGAGATAAATACATGCCTTTGCCCAATCCTCTATCAGATCACCGGCAATATTAATCCTAGCTTTATCTGAAATATATAGCGGCTTCCGAAAGCCAATTAGAGAGTCAAAAGTTTCTATTTCCACTGGCAATTTATTTAGATACAAACCCCAACTCAATCATCTCCGCCTCGATGCGCAATAATTCCTTTGCCTGCTTATCACTTGGAAGCCAACCCTTTCGACAAGCAGCGATTACCAAGTTTTCGTCACGCCCATAAAGTGGCGAGAATTGCTTGCTCCAATCATGTAATTTTTTCCAATAATGATCGCCTAGGGTAATGACTTGAATTTCAGCATATATTTTTTCATCTAACCTCCCCTGAGCTCTGCCCTCCTTCATTATTTCTTGCTTTTCTTCGGAGCTTAGGAGTTCTTTTTTAAACTCCGTAGATAATTCAATTGACGCAAGTTGCACTGAATTCCAACAATCAGCTTTTTTACACCATTCGCCAACGTCCATATTTACAACGGGGGTCTTATTTATAGTTTCGGAAACAACTTGAGCTACGCGCTCCAGTTGGTTTGCCATTGCTGAAGATACGCTTTGGATATTCCAGATATGCTTGAAATTCACCATATTCCCTGGTGAAACTTCCTTAATCATAGAAGCTAACTTAGCAATTGTGTAGGTAACAATTTGAGCTCGATAACCGCCCTTATACCAATCAGCATCAGAGACCATTCTCTCAACAAATTTAAAGACAATAATTCTAGATATTGAATCGCGGTAATAAGCATCGTTAATAAACTTAGCACCATCTACACCCCATTCATCATCGATATATCGTGCAAAGGTGCCAGGCTTATCACCAGAAAAATTCTTTTGTGCGCCTAAGCTAACAATGTGGGGAAGCATGCGCCAAGAATTTTCTGATTTAGCTAAATCAGTTTTCAACACAAGCTGTGATCTTGGATGTTTCCGCTGGTAGTCTTTTTTCTGTTTTACAGTCATTTTTGACTGCTCATTAAGATACTGCCCTTTTGCCCTTTCATAAAACCAATAAGTATTGAATTGGGCACCAGCAGCGGCAGGCGCAAGAATCCTACGAGAAAGTCTCTCGTAACCCATGTGAAACGGGTGATTTGAGAAGAAATCAGAATCGCTTACTTTATTTTGTTTATTTGAAAACTTAGCGATATCTTGAATCATATTGCCCAAGGTATCACTATCTCTAGCTTTAACAACTGTTAGTTTCATTTGTACTGAAATTTTTGATAAGTCCGCCTTATCTTTTTTCAAAGCTACAAATAATGAAGCCGTTGTTTGACCGCCATTAACTATCTGAAGATATTTTGCAGAAGTAATCCTATGGCCATCACTAGCAATATCCAGCTTTACATCTGTTGCTGTTGCAGAAATACCATTGTTGTAGATGAAGAATTTATCTGGAGCAGATCTAATCGTCCCTTGAATGCCTTTATTAATCTTCCCCGTAGTGTTTAAGAAAGACCTCACATTACCCTCTAAAAGTCTGCTTCCATACTTCTCATAGATTGACGCCAAAGCATCGCCTGGTATGACGCACATATAAGCATCAAAATCCTCGCTCTTGCTGGCTGGCAAGCAAGATAAACCATTCTCCGTGAACTCAGTAAAGTCAATTTCAAGTTCTTCAGTGCCTAACGCGGACACGCCCACATTAAATAAGCGAGAAATATCCCATACGTGATATTCAACCACCACCCCATCAATCTCATCCTCCGGTAGATCTTTAATGCGATCACTCATTACGGAGTCAGTTACTAAATAAAATCGATATCTACTGATTGAGTTTTTAGATGCTTTAATTAAGTTTGCAAACGCTAGCACCTGAGAATCTAAATCATCGGGATTTTCAATACTTTCAAATCCGCTGGCCAAGCAGAATTCTACAAATGCCCTCAATTGGCCAAATATTTGATCGACCCTAGTACGGGTTACAGTCTCCAAATTTGGGTCGCCAGAAAAATCTGCAATTAAAACTCTAAGGGAGTTATCTGCCTCGTCAAACTCAAAACCATCAATACGTATTAGCCGATTTCTAAGACCTGTTCCGCTGAACTGGCATGGGATGAAATCTTGAAACTCTTCAGCCTCTGACAGGCGATCGGAAACTTCGTAGACAAAGGCAGAGTCACTCGTGAGTGAGTGATTGGTGACCCGAGAGCGAACCCCCTCGAGAAAATCATCACGAAATTCAACTAATTCCATTGCGGTCCAATTTAAAGTTATCTGAAGTTACAAAAAACCACATTACAAGGTGCTAAATCACTAAAAATACTTCTAATTAACAATACTAACAAAGCGGCCTTAATTAACGCCATATCTCTATAAGCAGACTAATTCTTCACTAGCTCGCTTAACGAGCTATTAATGGCTATTCATGCATTTGTAGATAGTTCCTATATTTACAGTAGATATTTACAGTAATAGTGTTAATATATATCCATGGAAGACAAAAAATACACCTTTGAAGAGCTTTGCGCACTATCAGGCCTTAGTTCCAGGACTTTACGGTATTACATCCAAATAGGCCTACTAGATAAGCCAATAGGACAAACCCGGGCAGCTCATTATGTGAGCTCCCACCTTGAGAAGATCCTTCGTATCAAGCAGCTGTCTGAATCTGGGATATCGCTTGAACGAATTCGTGAAGTGCTATCCGGCGAACCCCTTGCCCTGCCTGAAAGGTCTAAGAGACCAGGCCATGTGGAAGTGCGAAGCCACCTTTGGGTAGCGGATGGTATTGAGCTGCAGGTATCACCAGAAACAGCTGAACTTAGCCCTGAGCAATTGCGCCAATTCTTAAAAGGCGTACTGCAGGCATATGAACAAGTGAAAAAGGATTCGCAATGATTGAATTGGATGAAGTGGTTGGTTTAAATACTGATGATGGCGAGCAAATGGCATTGCAATCCGTTAGCGCAAAAGGCAAGGTACAAGGCCTTCTATTAGAGATGACTATTCGCCAGCAATATAAAAACACCACCAAGAAAACCTTAGAGACTGTTTATACCTTCCCTATGGGTTGGGGTGCTACCTTCATGGATTTAAGTGTGGAGATCTATTGAAAAATAAGGGGGGGTCGATATTGGGAGATAATTCACAATTAGCTCATTATTTGAGCTAATGCCTTGCTTTAATGATCCCATAGATTAGTTGTTTTAGTGATCGCCGGGATTAGGTATGAGTGCCCCAAGATCAAAGGACTTCATTGTTTAGCCCTTCTCATAAAAAAACCATACCAGCTTGTACATTCTGCCTATACCCATTTCCATGGGGACCTCCTTCAGG
>Ga0247835_1003158_pt1 | contig 16013 bp, 15 predicted proteins | sample LaCtaG_3_FD_189912 | JGI IMG/M metagenome (GOLD analysis project Ga0247835, IMG submission 189912) | Freshwater microbial communities from meromictic Lake La Cruz, Castile-La Mancha, Spain - LaCruzMarch2015_13.5m | ecosystem: Environmental > Aquatic > Freshwater > Lake | place: Spain: Castile-La... | reverse complement strand
AGTTATGATGAGCAACTTCAACTTTGTGTTCATATTTCGAGAAACTTTCATCGAGTCTCTTTTGTGATTCTTCAATTGCTTTTTTGAGTTCGGCAGAAGCCTTGTCGATATTTCCTAGGAGGATTTCCAATTTTGTTTTTCTTTTCATACCTATAATTTATCACATTTTAGGATTTTTGCAAGATATTTCTTCATTTAAATCTCGTTTACCATCAACGATTTACAACGCAAGGGAGGTGTCTTGTGTAAGTCGTTAGCTATCAATGCTTAGGATCTTTAGCGTTCATTCAGGTTTGTGCCTAAGATCTGTTGCGATCTTTTGCCTTCGTTCAGGTTTGTTGCTAAGATCGAGTATGCTTAAGTATCTATGTATCAAGTAGTTACAACAGCATCCTCCCTGCGCTCGGAAGTCGTTGACTATCAGCTACTTACAATCGATAGAACTTATGATTGTTTATTAGTGCAACTAATGGCCGACCCCTTGACCACTTGGGATAGACTTGGATAGTGTGATAGTGATTCGCACCACTCACTACATCGGGCATCTTTCGTTCTGCTACAAGTTTAGCAAGACGCAAAGCGTTACCTGCTTGTGGTGAGGCTAGTAGCTTCTTCTTCTTCGCTTCACTTACTCCACCATTCCAGAAGCTGAACTGCTTTGGTGATAAGCATACTTGCGATGCCGTCTGCTTGCGTTCTATGGCTCGTGTTTGTATGACTGATGCAACGCCAGCCATACCCTCAAAGCCTTCGCCTCTAGCCTCACCTAGTATGGTCAATGCTATAACAAGTATTTCAGCGGTCATTGTCTTTGTCCTCTACGATTACATAGATGGGGTTGTTTGATAGCGAGAAGAGTTGTTTAACGTAGATGATCTTTGTCTCGTTATTCATTAGTCTCTCCCGCTACTGATTGCACCGCAGTAGTCACTAGGTTTCTCTGCTGATATTGTGCCAAGGTTGTAAGTATCGTTAGAAGCAGAAGTGCGTAGGAAGCGTCCTTCTTTGATAGTATCGAACTTGCTTTGTGCTTTCTGCTTTGCAAGGTTAAGCAATCCACCTTTCATTCCTTTTGCGTCTATCTTATTACATAGAGCAAACAGAGCAATCTTGGTAAGAGCGTGCAAGACTGCTTCGGGTTGAGCGTAGAAGTAAAAAGACTTGCCGTTACCCATATCGTGAAGCTTTCCATTCGTAGCAGAATAGTTATACATAGAGTTGTGGAAGTGCGTGATTCGTGCCTTGTCTCCTTCCAAGAGAAAAGCGTGAGTTGCACCAAAGGGTTGAGTTGTGATAGTTAATGTGTTTTTCATAGGTAGTATATTGCCTTTTGGTTTATGTTTCGTCAAGGGTTATTTATTCATTGCCTCTTGGTGGATAGCTTCCACCTTTTCAGCGTGAGAGTCAAGAGTTTGGATAGCCTTGTTTGTGGCTTCTTTTAACTCTTGGCTTGCTTTGTTAAGGTTGAGGATTAGTTGCTCGTATTTACTTATTCTTTTCATACCTATACTCTATCACACTTAAGCTGTTCGTCAAGTGATTCTAGGCATTTTATTGCATTTAAATTTCATTGAACATCAACGACTTAGGGAGATTGCCATACAATATACCCCCATTTTTGAAAAAATAGCCTTCTACATTTTCAGAAAATTGGCGCGGGGGTACTAATATCATTCTCCCCAAACTAATAAATCTATTCTTCTATATATAAATAACTAATTATATCTCTTATAGGGTACCCCCTTTTTTAAATCTATTATAATACTCTTATACTACATTAATATATCAAAGTAAAAAAATCCACGGGACTATTTTTATTTATAAAGTCTTATTATATATAGGTTCTATTTGGGCGCTGTGTAATATAATTTAATGAAAAAACAACATAAAACATTCCTATACATACTACTAATAGCTTGTTTAACCTACTTATACAAAGATTACAAAAAACAAGAAATAAAAATTCCAATAGCGCCAAGAGTAGAAGCTAAACAAGAACAACAGTTAATTGTTAAAAAGAAAACCCAAAAATTACCCACGCCCAACGTTTCTTATTACCTCGAAGTTGGCAAATAAACTACTCTACCTCTATTACTCTTCTGTTTGACTTTATTGTTTGAGGTATCTTCTTAGACCATCTTTCAAGATTAGCTCTTTGTTTATCTCTATAAGCTCTATGAGCTGCAATCTCAGCTTTAACTTGTGGATCTTGTGATCTAGCTCTTTCCATTTCAGCTTTAAAGTTATCAAAGTCTTCTCTCATTTGCTTTTCTACTAGAGGATTATATTGGCTAAAATCAAAGCTATTTAAAGCCTGTTCTCGTTCTTTAATTTGTTTACTATAAGAGTAATACTTACTTTGACCATATGATACATTACTTAAAATTAAACTAATAGCGGCAAATAGTAGTATTCTCATCTTTTTATATTACCCTAGTTTTAATATATAAGCAAGTTTTATCTTGAATATAAGGTATATATAGGTTATAGTAATAAGATAGTGAAAAAATTAATAGTATTATTAGCTTTTATATTGCCCTATTCAGCTTATTGTCAAGAAGTTTATCTTCTTAGAACAATACAATCGCAAAAAGCATTTAATATACAAAAATGTAGTGGAACAGTTTCATATAAATGCGAAGATCAAAAATGGCTCATAAAACTACAATACAATAAAAATAAAGACGAGCTATCATGGTCTTCTTATCAAGTTATTTCTCCTCCATATCAAAATAAATCACTATTTGAAAATGAATCTAAAAAAATGGTTATTCCTATTAAAGACTTAAAAAAGAAAAACTTAACAATAGAAGAAGTCTTAAATTCACCAGCATCAGCAGGTAAGATATTCTCTACAAGCCTAAGCTATCAACAACAATGGAACGATGGAGTATCATGGTCATTTATGCAACCATACGAATGTGATGGCGAGAATATACCTACCTTATCATTTAAGAAGACTAAATAAGTAGTGTAATCTAAATGTGAGGAATTTACTCTCATTTAATAGATTATTAGGATTATCAGCTCTATTCTTAGCAGGATGTGGAGCTTTCTTTTCAGTTAAAGGTATAGGATTATTATTCTCTGGTAGTTTTTATGCAGCTATAGTTATGGCTAGCAGTTTAGAGTTTGGCAAGATAATGGCAACTAGCTTTTTATATAGATATTGGCGAAAAATTAATAATATTATCAAATCATATTTATTAGCAGCGGTTGTGGTTCTCATGGGCATTACTAGTCTTGGTATATTTGGATTCTTAAGTCAAGCTTTCTATTCAACCAAAAGTAACATAGATAGTATTGAATCTCAAGTATCATTACTAGAAGGCAAAAAGAGTTCATTAAAAGATCAAATAGCTTCGAATAACGAAAGAGTTAAGAGTTTAACAGAGACTCGGAAGAATCAAGAAAACAATCTATCTAAAGTATTAGATCAATCCACAACCACAACAGTAACTAAATCTGGTGGCTTCTTTGGAAATGATACTCAAGAAAAAGTAGTAGATAAAAAATCAGTAGAATTAAAATCTAAAACTCTAGAAGGAATGCAAGTTAGTATATCATCATTAGAATCAAATGTAGAAAAAATCAATAATATTAACGTTAATTTATTATCAGAAGTCAACTCTCTTGACACTTCTATCATAGATCTAAGAAAACAAATTAGCAAATCTGATATTGGTACATACAAATTCATAGCAGAAGCATTTAATGTAAAAATAGAAACTGTAGTTAAGTTATTTATTTTAATTATTGTAGCAGTATTTGATCCACTAGCAGTATGTTTATTGTTAGCTTACAACATATCAACTAATAGAAAAGAAGAACAAACTCCTATAGTCGAAACAAAAATAATAGAAAAGATAGTAGAAAAACCAGTAGAAGTTATTAAAAATATTTTTCAAGAATATAAACGCGGAACTAAACCATTACATAATCCAGATCTTGCTGACCCAAATATAAAATAGATATTATTACTAAAATAGTGTAATATTTGTTGTAAGTTACATGTCTAAAAAACATAAGCAAAAAGAAGATAAGTCAGTCCCTGTTCCTCAAAGAGATAAAATTGAAGGGTTCTTGAATATTCGCGAATTACAATGGACAGACAATCAAAAGAAATTTATTCAATTACTTCAAGATAAGAGTACCAAAATGGTATTCTGTAAAGGTCCAGCAGGAACAGCAAAGAGTTTGCTTTCAGTCTATGCAGCTTTAAATGCTATAAATCAAAAAAAGATTGGTGAAATATTTTATATTCGTAATCCAGTAGAAAGCTCTTCTCATAATCTAGGATTTCTTAAGGGCGATCTTCATAGCAAACTTGATCCTTATCTTCAACCGCTAATGGATAAACTTCATGAACTATTACCAAAGGGACAAGTCGAAATGCTACTCAAACAAGAAAGAGTTAAGGGATTACCAGTAGGATTTTTACGTGGACTCAGCATCAATGCTAGTTATATTATCTGCGACGAAGCTCAAAATCTTAGTATACATGATTTACTACTTATTACCACAAGAATGGGTAAATTTAGTAAATTAATATTAATTGGAGATATTAGACAATCAGATATTAGAAATAGTGGATTTGATAGAATATACAACCTTTTTGACGATAAGAAAAGTAAAGATAAAGGCATATGTACATTTAAATTTGGACGAGAAGATATTATGAGAAACGATATCTTAGCCTATATTATTGAGAAGTTTGAAGAAATAAAATAAGATATTATTTTTAAAAAAATGTGTAATCATATTTAATATGTCTAACCTCACAACAACAGATGCTTCTGAAAAAAGAATAAATTTAACTTATGATGCTACCCCAGCAGACCCAATATCTAATTTTACAGTAAGCGGAACAAATGGAACAGTTCTACAAGCAAATGCTGATCGCGAAGAACTTTATATTCAAAATTTACAAAGCGGTAATCTTTATGTAAAATACGGAACTTCTGCTGCTTCTAATTCATTTAATTTTGTTTTAGCATCAGCTACCGCTTCTGGAGCTGGCGATGGTGGAAGCTTGAGTGATCTTAATTATGCTGGAGTAGTTAGTGTTAGTGGATTGAACCCAAATTATATTTGCTGGGAAAGAAGTTAATTTAAATATTTAGAATATAGTCTTTATTTAGCATATAATAATATATGTTAAAAATATACTGTCCTGAGTGTGGTGGACCAACCGAATATTCATTAAGTAAACCTAAATTTTGCAGTTCTTGTGGATCTTCTTTTACTGGTCAAGTAGTCAAAAAAGAAGAAAAAGTAGTACAAAAGGTATTAATGCAAAAACCTACAATAGCTAAAAGACCAAATATTGAACCAGAAGATTACGAGGATGAAGAAATAGAGGCGACAGAAGTAGATCACGTACCAGAAATTAGCGATTTAACATTTGATATAGACGTTTCCTCAAGAGGCAAAGAAACATTAGGATCAATTATGGGTTCTTCAAGAGGAGAGGATAATCAATTAAGAAAAAATAAGACTTTTGAAAAAGTAGACAAAAAGAAAGTAATGGAAGACTTTGCGAAAGAGGGCGGAGCTATTCGTCCATCATCTCGTTCAGTAACTCAGCCAGTAAAGCGTCGCAAGGGCCAGAAAGATGGCTAAACGTCCAATATTTGAAGATTGTATCGAAGGAATCAACTCTGAAATTTTAAAAAGAAAAAATAAGTGGAATTTAACAGCTATTGCTTGGATGGATTTTAGTGATGTTTCTCAAATATTAAGATTTCATATCTATAAAAAATGGCATCTTTACGATCACAAGAAGCCTCTTGCTCCTTGGGTGAATCGAATTATAAGTAATCAAATTAAAAATCTAATAAGAAACAATTATAGTAATTATACTAGACCTTGCTTAAAATGTTCTGCTGCAGAAAGCGAAGATGGTTGTGGAATTTATAGCAAACAATGTTCAGCTTGTCCATTATACGCAAATTGGGAAAAGAATAAGAAAAGCGCACATGATACTAAATTAACAGTAAGTTTAGAAAATCATACCAATGAAATCGGTAATATGAAAGAGAATGATTTCAACGTAGAAGCTACTGCAAAAAATGTACACAATAAAATGCAAACAGTATTAAAGCCTATTGAGTGGAAAATATATCAATATCTTTATGTTGATGGCAAGAGCGAAGAGCAAGTTGCAAAATTAATGGGTTATAGAACTAGCGAAAAGAATAGAATGGCAGGATACAAACAAATTAAAAATTTAAAGAAAGCTATTATATTAAAAGTTAAAAAGCATTTGTATAATGGAGATATAGATATTATATGAGCGAAGATATTTTAATATTAACAGAAGAACAACAATTAAAACTATTAAAAGAATGGAATGATAGGCCAAGTAATCCTCCATCTTTAGCTGAACTTGTTAAGTTAGCTTTTGATAGAGATGATCTTGATGGCAGAAGCAAAGAAGGCAAAGCTGTAAAACAATTTTTAGCTTCTAGACAAATCAAACCACGCAAAAGTCACGAATACGAAGCCAAAGGTCTTATAGAATTAACTCTTGAACAAAAAGAATATGTAACAAATAATTGTCACACAATGACTGGACTAGAAGTAGCAAAGATTTTATTTAAAAATGAATCATTAACTAATTTGTGCCAAGAAACAAGAAGTATTCTTGAGTATATGAAAACTATACCAAACAATGTTAAATATCATAACGATCAAAATGAAAATGCAGCCACAGAAGGATATAGACCACCACGTAGCGAAGAAAGAATGATAGCAAAGATTAATAAATATGTCTTAGATGGTATAGATAAAAATAAACTTACTCACAAACACAAAAAAGAAATTAATTCACTGATTGGCTATATGAATACTCATAGATTTATTCATCAAATTAATATTTATGACAATGAGCCAGATCGCGAACTATTTGAAAGTAGCTTTGTAAGATATACTTATGACAAAGGCGATTTATCTCAAGAAGAAGTAGATCAATATATTGTACTTTGCACAGAAGTAGTGATCTCATCTAGTATCCAAGGAACAATTAATGTTCTTCAACATCAAATTGATATTGCAATTCAAGAAGACGGCAAGATTCCAATGGCATTAGTAGAAGCAAGTAATACTGCTAGAAAAGAATATAACGATTGCGTTAATCGTCAACAAAAATTAAACAACGATCTTAAAGTAAAACGTAGTGATAAGTTAAGTAAACAAGTAAAAGAAACAGCTTCAATTATTAATCTTGTACAAATGTGGAAAGAAGAAGAGAGCAGAGCTAAATTAATTAAGATGGCAGAGATGAGAAAGAAAAGTATCGAAAAAGAGATCGATAGGCTCTCATCTATGGAAGAAATTAAATGCAAGATTCTAGGAATATCTAAAGACGAAATATTAAATGGTTAATGTTATGCCAGTTATTTGTAAAGTCGATGGAAAAGAATTCAAAGACGAAAAGAGCTTGCATCTTTCGCTTAGAGGATATGGTTTAAACAAAGAAAAATACTATCATACATATTATCCTAAAAAAGATTTATTAACTGGCGAAACTCTTAACTTTAAAAGCAAAGAGCAATACTTTAATAGCGATTTCAATGATAAGAATAACATGAAAAAATGGCTCAAAGAGCAATCACCAGAAAAAGCCCAAGAATATTGTAAATCATTACTAGTTAAACGCAAAGAAGAAAAGAAAATCATCTATTCACCAACTCAAGTAGAGTTAAGAACTATTATGAGTCCATCGGTTGTATTTTATAATAAGATTTTTAATGATTATTATGATCTATGTTCAGAAGTAGGTTTAGAAAATAAGTATATACATCCTAAAAATATAGCTCACCAATTTCAAAACAAATTAACAACAAAAGATACCATATATGTTGATACCAGAGAACAAAGCTGGCTTAAATTTAATATACCTTTTGAGATTAAGACATTACCATATGGCGACTATACTTGCTCAAATGATAATTGCAATTGCTATATTGAACGTAAAAGCTTAAGTGACTTTATTAGTACTTTAAGTAGTGGCAATTTAAATAGATTTAAAAACGAAATAGAGAAGGCTAAAATCAATAATGCGTATATTGTTGTAGTTGTAGAAGAGAAACTCCAAAATGCTTTGAGCTTCCAATATTTACCACATATTAGCAAAAAGATTAAAGCTACTCCAGAATTTATATTCCATAATGTAAGATCATTAATACAAGATTATGATAATCTACAATTTCTATTTGTAGATGGTAGAGAAGAGATGAAAAGAACAATAGAAGTTATATTAGCATCTAAATGTTTCTATAAAAAAGTAGATCTACAATTAGCATATGATCTAAAAATGTTATGATATATTGTCCAGATAAATACATAAGAGAAGTTAAAGACGTTAACGCTGAGTTAATGGAAATGAAGGGTTATCTTAATGATAAAGAAGCAAAAATATCATTAGCAAAATTTTTAAGAGCTAATATTGGATTTACAACAGAATTAATTAGTGGAGTTAAGCTTGCTCCATATCAAGAGATACATCTTAAATCATTCTTTAATCGTAATTTCAATATGTGCGTATTCGGTCGTGGTTGCGGTAAGAGTTTTACAGCAGCAGTATTTTGTTTTCTTCAATGCATATTTGAACCTAATACTAAAATTCTTATTGCTGGACCAACATTTAGAACTGCAAGATTTATTTTTAACAACTTAGAAAAGATTGTTCAAAGTCCTGGAGCCGAATTACTTGCTCAATGTTTTGGTGCTAAAGCAAAAAGAAATGATCAGTTCGAATGGCAAATTAATGGCGGAAGCATCGTAGCAATTCCTCTTAACGGAGAAAAGATTCGAGGCTTTCGTGCAAACATTCTAGTATTGGACGAGTTTCTTTTGCTTCCAGAAGAGATCATTAAAAACGTATTGATGCCATTCTTAGTTGCACCACAAAATATTAAAGAGCGTATGGAAATCAGAGAGCTAGAAGATAAATTAATCGAAGAAGGCTCAATGAAAGAAGAAGATAGAATGGTTTTTGAAAACACAAGTAAGATGTTAGCTTTCTCATCTGCGAGTTATACTTTTGAAAATTTATATAAAGTTTATAGCGAATGGTCAGAAAAAATAACAAACAATGAAAGAGGCGAAGCGACTTACTTTGTTAGTCAGCTGAGTTACGAAGCTCTTCCAGAAGAAATGATTGATAAAACAATTATTGAAGAAGCTCAAGCTGGAGGATCAAGTCATAGTAGTTTCTTAAGAGAGTATTGCGCTAGATTCACAGATGGTAGTGATAGTTATTTTAACGCAAAGAAAATGGAAGAATGCACATTAAAGTTTAATGAAAAACCTCATACATTATTAAAGGGTGAATCTGGCAAAAAATATATTCTTGGTATTGATCCTAATATGAGTGATAGTCCTAATGCAGATTATTTTGCTATGGCCGTTTTAGAAGTAGATGAGGAGAAAGGGCATGGCATATTAGTTCATACTTACGCTGGTCTAGGTAATTTAAAAAATCACGTAGCTTACCTTTCTTATATTATGAGTAACTTTAATATTGTTACAATCATTTTAGATAATGCTGGTGCAGACGTATTCTTAGCTTCATGTAATGAGTCTGAATTATTTAAAAAACAAAAATTAGAAATTAAAACATTTGATGTCGATTCTGATCTTGAAGGTTTAGACTACGAGATGATGATTAGGAATGCTAGAAAGAAATATAATCTAGAAGATAAAAGAATAGCTTTTAATCAAGTATTTACAAGCACATTTATTCGTAAAGCAAATGAACATTTACAAGCTTGTATTGATTATAAGAAAATATGGTTTGCAAGTAAAACTGGAGCTAATGAAGAGTTCTTTAACGAAGCTATAAATCGTGGTGCGCCAATTGAATTAATGAAATCAGAAGACAAAAAAGATTGGACTATATTAGATTTTATTGAAAACCAAGATGATTTTATATATCAAACTAAAAAACAATGTACATTAGTAGAGCATTCATCTACCAGTCGAGGAACTCAAACTTTTGATTTACCTCAGCATTTAAAAAGAAGCACTTCAGCTAATAAAGCCAGAAAAGATAATTATTCAGCTTTAATGTTAGCAAATTGGGGGTTAAAATGCTATCATGATATGAATGCAGTAAAAGAAGAAGTTCAAAATGATAGCTTTACTCCTAGGATGATATAATGTGTAACTTATAATTAAGGAAAAAGGCATGTCCCAAACAATAGAAATTACTTATCCAGAGCAAATACAAAAAATAAATATTGCTAATGGCACTAATTTATATGCAATAGATTTATCAAATTTTAATAATCTTGTTGATCTAACATGCACAAATACAACATTACAAAAAATTTATGGATTCGATGGAGCGAGTACATTAATTAGTGGAATAGATTTAAAAAATAATCAAATTGATACATTTTTTAATTTAAGTAATAAAACAAATCTTAGGTATTTAAACTTGGCGCAAAATCAACTCATAGGATACATTCCTGCACTCTCAGGTTCTCCATTGTTAAGACAGTTTTTTTGCTCTAGGAATAACCTGTCTGGGCCCATACCCCAGTTGAGTAGCTTGACAAATTTGGTTGAATTTAAATGTGAATCAAATCAACTCACAGGACCTATTCCTGCTTTGAGTGGATTGAGTTTCTTGAAAGTTTTTTTATGCAATAATAATCTACTCACAGGATCCATACCTGCTTTGAGCGCAACAACAAATTTAGTATATTTTTATTGTGCATTTAATCAACTTACAGGACCGTTGCCCAGCCTCAGTGGGTTGACCAAGTTGCTTGTTTTTCATGCTGATAACAATGGATTCACAGGATCTATTCCTGTTTTGAGTAGCTTGACAAATTTGGTTGAATTTAAATGTGAATCAAATCAACTCACAGGACCTATTCCTGCTTTGAGTGGATTAAGTAATTTAAGTATATTTAATTGCAACACAAACCGGCTCTCAGGATCCATTCCTGCATTGAGTAGCTTGACAAATTTGACTGAATTTCTTTGCAATACAAACCGGCTTACAGGATCCATTCCTGCATTGAGTGGATTGAATAATTTGCAACAGTTTATTTGCCACACAAACCGGCTTACAGGATCCATTCCTGCATTGAGTGGATTGAATAATTTGCAACAGTTTATTTGCAATGTAAACCAACTCACAGGACCCATTCCCAGCTTGGATGGATTGAATAATTTGCAACAGTTTATTTGCAGCACAAACCAGCTCTCAGGATCCATGCCCAGCTTGAGTGGATTGACTAATTTGCAACAGTTTATTTGCAACACAAACCAGCTCTCAGGATCCATACCCAGCTTGAACAGCTTGAGTGCTTTGCAACAGTTTATTTGCCACACAAACCAACTCACTGGTTTTGCTGGTGGCTCTGTTTCTAATATTCTTGGGCAGTTTCAAGCACAGAATAATCAATTAACCTCCACACCAGTAAATGCAATCTTAGCAGCTTTTGTGGCAGCAAACAACACAACTGGCGTTAGAGTTTTGAATTTAGGTGGCACCAATTCAGCGCCCACAGGCCAAGGAATAACCGACAAAGCAACTCTTGTTTCACGAGGATGGACAGTAACAACAAATTTAATATGAAAATTTATTCCAACCAAAATGTAAATGTAGAACAGGTTATCCCCTTTCCAGATGAAGTTCATACCACAGATCAAGAGTGGTGGATGATTTATGATGCTGATACCAAAGTAATTGCAATAGAACCATTACAATGTTCTGGGTACACATCTAGCTCATTCACTATGGTTATTTCTAATACAGAAGAAGAATTATTAGAATATATAAAACAAAATAATTTAATTTATTCTGTAAATAAAATTTAGTTATTCAATATTTTAATAGCTATAATCTTATATAAAGTGTAATATTTGAAGTAAAATGGCTAAAAAATCTAAAAAAGACCAAAAAATCGACAAAAATCCAGACATAGCACCAATAATGGTAAGTCATGCTTCTAGTAGCTATGAGAGTAAAGCTTCTAATGGATCTAATCCAGACTATACTTCAGTTAGAAGAAATGCTGCTAGTTCAATAATAAGAACAGATAGATATAAAAACATTGATGATGGATTAATACCATTTAAATATTCAACTGGAATCAAAAATAACTCTAATATGAATATCCGCGATGCGGTTATTCTATGTCAAAAATGCTATTATAATTTTGCTATATTTAGAAATACTATTGACTTGATGACTGAGTTTTCTTCTAGTAATATTTACTTTAAAGATGGAAGTTCAAAATCAAGAACATTCTTTGAAGCTTTATTTAAAAAGATTAATTTATGGGATTTTCAAGATAAGTTTTTCAGAGAATATTATCGCTCTGGTAATACATTTATTTATCGTTTTGATACAAAAGTTAGTGATGCAGATGTAACAAAAATTACTCAAACATTTGGTTTAAATACATCTAAAGCTGCAGTTAATTTACCATCAAGATATATTGTTTTAAATCCAGCAGATATTCAAATTGGTGGAAGTATCAATTTTTCAACTGGAAGATATTACAAACTTCTTAGTGATTATGAATTAGAAAGATTAAAAAATCCAAAAACAGATGAAGATAAAGAAGTACTTAATAGTCTTCCAGAAGAAACTAAAAAATTAATTCAATCAAAAACAATTGGTGTTTTAACAATGCCATTAGACGCACAAAGACTTTGCGCTGTATTTTATAAGAAACAAGATTACGAGCCATTTGCGGTACCAATGGGTTTTCCAGTATTAGAAGATATTAATTGGAAAGCTGAGATGAAGAAAATGGATATGGCTATTACTCGCACAATGCAACAATCAGTTTTGCTTATTACCATGGGAGATACTCCAGATAATGGTGGCATCAATCAAAAGAATCTTGAGGCAATGCAAAAGCTTTTTGAAAATCAAAGTGTTGGTCGTGTTCTAATTGCAGATTATACAACAAAAGCTCAATTCGTTATTCCAGATATTGGTAATCTTATTGGTCCAGAAAAGTACGAAGTTGTTGATAGAGATATTAAAATTGGTTTAAATAATATTCTTATTGGTGATGAAAAGTTTGCTAATACAAATATTAAAGTTCAAGTATTTATTGAAAGATTAAAACAAGCTCGCGAAGCATTTATTAATGAATTTCTTATTCCAGAAATACGTAGAATCAGTAAAGATCTTGGATTTAAAAATTATCCAACTCCATGTTTTGAAGATATTGATTTAAAAGATGATATACAATATGCAAGAGTTTATAATCGTCTTATTGAACTTGGTATTTTAACTCCAGAAGAAGGAATGAAAGCAATTGATACTGGACGGTTACCAACTTCAGAAGAATCAGTAGAATCACAACAAAGATTCAAAGATCTTAAAGATCAAGGTTTATATCAGCCATTAATTGGTGGACCAAAAATCGGTTCAGGCGAAGCAGGTAGGCCAAGTGGAACTACTGGCATACCTCAGTCAACAAAAAATGTTAAACCAATTGGCGAAGGAAGACAATCTAAAGCTTCTACAGAAGAAAAATACAGCCTAGTAAAAGTAAAAGAAAATCTTGTGCTTGCTCAAAAACTAGAAGAAGAAGTTGCAGCTAATCTTCGCAAAAAACACAACCTTAAGAAATTAAGCTACAATCAAAAAGAAGTATCAGAACAAATTGCCAAAATAATCATTGCCAATGAAGCTCCAGAAAATTGGATTTCTAAAATAGAAGATTATGTTAAACAACCAGTTGATCAAAATCAAGAAGCTGTTGCTAGCGTAAATTCTATCGCTTGTGATCATCAAGTTGATAGTTACTTAGCTAGCATACTTTATCATAGTAAGGTTTAAGTTATGGCTAATTTAATCAGAGTAAAACAACTCGATCAACCAGATTTAAGTGGATTTTTTGTAGATTCTATATCTTCAGAAAGTGGATTACTTATAGATTTTGCAGAGCAAGCAGCTCTAGCTGTTTTTTCAAGTGGCACAGTACTTTTAACAGGCAATCAAAATATATCTGGCAATAAAACTTTTTTAAATAATTTAAATGTATCTGGAGATGTTACTATTGCTGGTACTCTAAGGTACAATGAAATAATTGATACAACAGTCACAGGAAACATAAGTGGATATACTGGTATATTTCAACAAGTTTATGCTAATAATTTAGTTTACAATACTGGAAATCAAAATATTAGTGGAAATAAAATATTTAATTCACTTAGAATAGAGCCATCTGGAAGAGCATTTGACATTGGAACTGGATTAAATATAAATAGTGAAAGTGGAATAGTTACAATTAATACTAATGTAAGCTCTTCATTCGGAGCAGGATTTAAATATGCTTTAACAAGTGGAATGGATCCCAATAGACCTTTAGATATTGAAGGTCGAGGAAGATTGGTTCATGGTTTATCATTAGATGCAGGAAGTGCTAATTTTACAAATGCTTCAGATCATTTTCATTTATTTTTTTCAGCTGGACCAAGTAATCCAGGATCATTTAACGGCAGATACTCAACGGATACAAATACAAATTACAAAAGCTATCAATTTTCTCCTACAACAAGACCAAATGGAAACGACAACCTAAGAGATTTAATTCACTTAACAACATTAGAAGCAAAAGGCGCTAGTGATCAAACATTTCCTACCTCTAATCTTACAGAGTTATATTTAACAACAACTGGCACAACAGTTGTAACGCCTCCAGGAACAGGTTTAGTAGAATTAGCTTACGCAATAAATAGCCAACCAACTTCTCAATATTTACATTCAACTGGAGACTTAGTTTATCTAAGAGTATTTCCTGGAGTTGCTGGAATTGTTGCTAATACTTATAATGGAACAGTTGTAACAAGAGCTACTGGACTTGATCCAGCATATGGCTCAACAAATGTTTATAAAGTTGGAATTGCTCTTGGCGCATTAAATGTTAATAATAATTTTGTTCCAGCTCAAAGGGGTACATCAACTCAAACAGACGCTTGGACATTAACTAGAAGTGCACCATCAAATGCTTTTACTGGAATTACTAGAATAGAAAGAAATAGTTCTCAATATTTAGATCAATTTAATGTTTTTTATACATCTCCAATCACAGGATATACTGGCGAAAGTGTTGTAGTAGATGTTTTCAATAGAGGAGCAGGAACTTTTATAGCTTCTGGAATTACATTAACACAAGCAAGATATGATGGATATGTTTCAAAAGTTTTAAGTTCTACTGGATTAGAAATTACTCTTTCTTTAATGAACTTTGGATCTTTAGGTGGAGTTGGAAGACCTGGAGCTTTTCATAATCCACCATTAACTACTGGAAGTGCTTTTATAAGTTCAGAAGATCTTATTACTGGAATGAAAATTCTTCGCGGATCTTCAGATAGTGTTCATAGAAATTATTGGGCACATAATGTTTTTGCAGGATTTAGAAATCTTGATGCAAATCAATTAAATGTTCCAGCAGGAGTTATTACAAGAGTTGCTGTTGGAGGATTGAATAGAGTAGAGAGTGGATCAACCTCTGCTATTGGATTTAATAATAAAGCTTATGGTTTTAATAGTCACGCTTATGGAGCTCATCAAGAAAATTATAATAGAGATAGCGTAAGAATTGGAGCAACAACCGAATCATATATTAATATTGTAAGTGGAAAATTAGGAGTTAATGTAGTTAGTCCATCTGCAACTATAGATATTGGAACAGGAAATATTATTGCTGGAGGGCTTTTTATAAATGGAAACGCAGCACTAACTGGAGTAGATTTAACTTCATATGCAACGACGGCAAACCTTGCTTCTACAGGTTCAACTTTAAACACAAGAATTAATAATTTAAGTGGTTACATTAATTCCACATCAAGCAACATCGTCTTTACGACTGGCAACCAAATTATTTCTGGAATTAAAACTTTCGCTGGTGGATCTAATCAAATTTTAAATACAACATATTCCACATTAACAGGATTAAAAGCAATTAGCGGATTATTAAGTGGTCAACTATATAGAATTTCAGATTTTGTTCTTAAATGGAATAACC
>Ga0247835_1003153_pt1 | contig 16032 bp, 19 predicted proteins | sample LaCtaG_3_FD_189912 | JGI IMG/M metagenome (GOLD analysis project Ga0247835, IMG submission 189912) | Freshwater microbial communities from meromictic Lake La Cruz, Castile-La Mancha, Spain - LaCruzMarch2015_13.5m | ecosystem: Environmental > Aquatic > Freshwater > Lake | place: Spain: Castile-La... | reverse complement strand
TTTTGTAATAATAATATAATATAATATTAATATTAATATTAATATTATTTTTTTTCGTAAAAAGGTAAAAAATAGACTTTTTTGGACGTTTTCAAAGGAAAAAAGTCAATTTTCAAAGGAAAAAAGTCAATTTTCAAGGCTAAGAATTCCATCAAGACCACTTTTTGCAAAAAATGGTTCTTTTTCCTATTTTTTACAACTTCTGTAATTTAGCACTAACATTTTTTTACATTCCTTTGCTATAATGGATAAGAAAAGTTAAAAATTAACTTTTTTATAATCTCTAAAAGGCGATTTTACCCAATGTTATATTTCGGTGAATCGAGACTTTCGTTCCTTATGAAAACGAAAAACAAAAGTCTCGATTCATCGCAAAATTGGAAATAAGCTCCTTGCACCCCCTCGGGTAAGAAATCTCGTTTTTTGACTTATCAACTTTTTCGCGACAAATATAATTTCGCGCTCTCGGTGATTCATTGAAAACGATTACGATGAAAACGAAAAACAAAAGTCTCGATTCATCGCAAAATTAAGAGATAATCTCCTTGCACCCCCTCGGGTAAGAAATCTCGTTTTTTGACTTATTAACTTTTTCGCGACAAATAAAAGTTGCTCTCCTTATGATTCATCGCAAACGCTCCCGATGAAAACGAAAAACAAAAGTCTCGATTCATCGCAAAAATCAACCCCCACCATCTAGCACCCCCTCGGGTAAGAAATCTCGTTTTTTGACTTAGCTTCCTTTGAAAACCATGAAATGAAAGTCAAGAATTTGACTTGTCGAAAAATGTTGACCTCGACAGAACCCCCCCCCCTCCCCTTTTCGGACAAAATAATTTGACAAGTCGAATTCTTGACTTTTCTCCTTCTCCAGCAAAGGATCAAAAGTCTCGATTCATCGGGATTTTTCATCCCCCACCCTCTTGCACCCCCTCGGGTAAGAAATCTCGTTTTCATTACTTATCATCTTTTACTTACCTCTTTTTTTTTAAATTATTAAGGAAAAAGGAAAAGTTATACTATAAAATAGAGATAGAGAAAATTTAGTCGATGGTGGGTGTGAGATGGTTTTAAAAACTTTTATTTTGGAGGTTGAAGATTTTAAGATTTTAAGATTTTGAATATAAAGTTTCAAAAATCGATCTACCACCCACCCTCTTTTGTTGAGTCAACATTTTTTGAGTTTGGTGAAATCTTAACTTTTGAAAGTAAGAAATCAACCTTAACTTTTCTTCTTAATAGAGCGGGGGGGAGGGGGGAATGAGAAGGAACGAAAGTCAAGAAACAGCCAAACCTTTCCTTGTAAAAGAGCCAAAGACATTTCCAACTTTTTTGCCATTTTTGCTACTTGGAAGCCCGCCGATGAATACAGACTTTTCCCACTTGTTTACAGACTTGCCCCCTTTGCCGTCAAAGCCGCTTGTAAACGTTTCTAGACTTACCGCCAATGAATCGCGACAGAATTAAAAATCAAAGAATACTAGATACAGAGCGATTTTAATTCGATTTATAAAAGGCAAAAAAAAGTTGACATTGTAAGCGGAATAGATATATAAGAGAGGTAAAGAGGAAACGTAAGACCGTTTGCAAAGGAACTCGCTTCGCGAAATAGAAGCAAATTCATTACGAAAGGTTTAGTGTTTTATAACGTTTTCCGACTTAGCTAAGCGCGATTTAAGCAGACAAAACTACTACTGCGTCATAAACTCCGGCAGCTGTGCGATATACCTCAACTTTAGCTGTTCCACCCTGAGGGATAGCCGCTGTCCCACGAACGACCATTCCAACAGCTCCTGTGACAGTAACGGCAAATGCACCTCCACTAATATTAGCGATAGTTAAAGAGGCAATTTTTGTCCCAACATTCTCACCTGATGCCCCCGTAGCATAAGCCAAGGCAGTTTCAACATCTGCTCCAAGAGGAAGGGTAAGCGCTATCCCCGCGGCTGGAGTAAGTCTGTAATACCGATCACCGAGCAGCAATTGAGCAGCCGTTAGCGTCTGGGCATTTGGAGAAGCAGTATAAAGAGATGTTTGAAAACCAGCGTATCCCCGTTCTCCATCAGTCCAACCGTAGTCAGCTCCGGTGATATAGTTCAATACAAGCCATTGCCCCGGGATTCCAAAGTAAACTTTCTTGGCATTAGTACCTTGAGAAACAGATAAAACGGCGTAGCTATTGTTGCCATTTTGGAAATTCTGAACTCCTTCAACGTAAATCAAAATTCGCTGGCCATCTGCTCCAGCCGGCAAGGTAAGAGGGGTTAAAGCTCCGTCGTTAATTGAAAGGCGGATAACACCGACGTTCACAGGGAGGGCAGTTGCCGTAGCTCCGTTGCATGTAACGTCCGCATATGACTGCGAAAAAGCAGAGGTAAAAACATTTGTCGATTTAATAGTTTGACCAGAAAGCTCAAGGTAAGACATGTTGCTATAATACTACAACAGAAAAAAAATCATAAATATTACCATAAATAGTTCCAGCTGAAGTAAGCAGGCGTTCCTTTGACTTTATATGCCTCGCGACCATCTTCCAAAGTAAGTTTTTTATGCCTTGCTCTATAGCGATCGCGTCGTTTCTCGTTACCATGGTCTAACATTCTCCAAAAACCGATCTTATCGTGGTAATGCTCGTACGGAAGACGACCAAAGCTCGCTACTGGATGTCCGTCAAGGTCAAAAACGTCATATTTATAGCCCTTTTTCGTGCTAGCTCTAAACACATAGCCATCAAGCTCCATTATATTAGTAGCTAAGAAATTCTATCTGGCTCGTTAAGGTCTTCCATCTCAACAACTGCGTCGCGCATAAGCACCCATCGCCGCATACGTCCAATTCGGAGCAAATCAACAAGGTCGATTGCCTTGTCAGCAGCCTTAATAATTTCATCTTCTGTGCCAATAGCATGTCTAATCCGCTCTCTTATAAGGCGTTCTCGCTCAAGGAGATCACGAGTAAGCGTTATTAGATCATCCAGTTCAAATAGCAAATCATCCATCGTTTACTTTTATATAAATTAACGTAAAAAATCTAAGACTTTGGTGTACGCCGTTGTATAGAGCTTTTTTTTCTGTTTCAATGTTATAATAGAATGAGCGGCATCGATTATGTTACTAGCATGCTTCTTACTTATTGCAAATGTAGCTATTCAATTTTAAACCAGGAAGAATACACTTATTTGGCATCAATATATAACTCAGCTGAAGCATATACGCCGCAGTATATTTTCGGACAACCAACAGCAATCTTTATCGCTTGCGGAGAGCAAAAAAGAGTCATATTTTGGGTCAATCGCATTGATTTTGAGGACAGTCAAGTACAAGACGTCCTTTTGACATTGAATTGGCTTTAAAATCGCATAATAACAAATCTAATATTTCTTGAAACGCCTTCAGCATTGTCAACGTAAACGATAACAGATCCTGCACTTGGAACTAGAGAGCTAATAAGCGGTCTTCCCGAAACAGTTACACTAAAACATGCTGAAATGCAGCTGCTACTTGTTAGATTTGGTATGCTAAATGTATACGCTGTCTGATTTGCAGGGAGAGACATGTCAACAAAACGCGCTACGGGTCCGCTTTGGTAAGTATTTAAATAAAGAGCTCCGCTAGTATAGATAATTGATACTATTAAAGACGCAGTCGAATAGCAAATTTTGGCTATATTTGGACGATAAATATAACCGGCTGATAAAATATTCAAACTGTTTGTAGAGCTGTAATTTTTTATCTCCACCGGAGGGGTTGACCATCCGTCATACAGGGAATAACCAAGATAAGATTCAATACTAGCTTTTGAAGGAAAGGTTATGGTCCGGTCGGCCGTAATGCTGACAAAATACAATACTCCGCCTGTTAAAATTTGGTCTGGGGTAAGCGTTATATTTGCATCGGTCGTTATAGAACTGCTTACAACAGGCGTTGGTTTATATGTTATATAACCGTTTACGCTAAGTGTATTTGTTGATATATGGTCGGAACTGATGCCATTTCCGACTGTCAAATCATCGCAATTCATAGTCGTTGCTGTCAAATCGTTAACATTTTCAAGGTCATAAGCATCTGCGTTGACTCCAGCGGCCAAAACTTGACCAATATCGGGTACTGGAAGGCTTGGACTGAATGCTGTCCAATTAATCGTTCCTCCTGATGTCAAATCAGTGCAATTAACATCAGCCGCAGAGACACTCGCTCCTCCAATAGCTCCTGCGGCAGTCAAAGTATCACAATTAATCGCTCCAGAGGCTGTAACAGAGGAGCAGCCAAGGCTATCAACACCGACAATGTCCAAATTATTAGCATCATTTCCTTCCGCAAGCACTTCTTCGAGGTTTTGAGCTCCACCAGGACCGATTGGAGGGTCAAGAGTAGTATAATGTAGCGTATCACATGTAATTTCATTCAAATTTGTCATCGAAAGACCTCCGCCATCGGCTCCTTCCGTAAGAACTTCTTCGAGATTTTGAGCCCCTCCGCTTGGCAAAGGAGGGTTAAACGTTGTCCAGTTTATCGTATTAGCAGTCAGTTGAGTCGCTATCACGCTAGATGCTCTCAGCGTTTGTCCACTAAGCTCTTGGTATGACATCTTATACTATTTAAATATAATTTTTTGCCACCATTCGGCTTCTTTTTGCCATTTAGCCATGTGTTTGGCGCGGTAATGTGCACGCATAGTCGTCCACGAATGAGGCACGAAAACGAGGTTTTCGACTCTACAATCCGTAACATCTTCATCATGATGGAAAATATCATAGTTCTCTGGCGGTTGGCCGTCAAATGACTCCAATATAAGGCGGCCATGCGATACTTTTTTGTTTTTGTTTATACTGATCCGCGAAGTAAGCCGTCCGCCATTCATAACCAACATTTGGCTTAGCTTCTTTTTCTTTTTACCTTTGAAAACCGTGCCTTTATTGCCTACAATAATGCCTGGCAATGATTTCCCTGCATATCTTGCTTTGACGAAAACTTCCTCTTCCATATATATAATGGAAGAAGAATTGTTTTCAGTTTACAAAGCAAAGTATGGTAAAATAGAGCCTTTACCGCGACAATGTTGTTATGATCCATTGGAAGTTACGACGCGCGACAACATTATATGCAAAAATTGCTTGACTGTTTTGGGCGTTGAATCAATCGGAGCATGGTCTGATACTAGTAGCCTTGTCACTAAATCTTCTTACGAGAGAATGCCGCATTTCACGCATTTACTAGAAGCTGCGCAAGGCATTGACCGCGTAAAATTGCCTCAAACGCTCGTCAGCGATGTTTGTGAATTTATTCGCTATAACGGGTTCGAAAACAGCGTCGAATCGATACGTTTTGCCCTGAAGAGCCTTGCTTGTTCGCATCCGCGTTATGAAACTTTTTATCCAAGCGCTCCGCGGATTTTGTATCTTATTACTGGCAATATTCACCCGCAAATGAGCGACGAGACGATGGCGACGCTTCATCAGATGTTTAAAAAGGCGCAGCCAGTCCTCGATCGCCATACAACTCATCGAAAAAGCGCGATATCTTATCCGTATATTATACATAAATTGCTCGAAATCATAGGCGAATATGAATGGATGAACCACTTCAAATTGCTGAAAAGCCGCGGTCCGCTTTTCAAGCTTGACGTAATCTGGCGACAGGTTTGCGAAGAGCTTGGTTGGCCGTTTAACAGTTCGTTTAATGGATAATTACTCTTCTCCTTCGTCTGGAGGGAGCTGTTGGTCAGGGATTTCGCCCTCGCCCTCGTCTTCTTTACCGTCGCCGCCTGGAATACCTTGTTGCGGAACAAATGAATCTGGATTTAACATATCTCCTATGAATCCAAGTATTCGCATAATTCCATCGGAAAGTCCGATCAAATTTCTCTTTGTGTGGTCGTAATTAACCAAAGATAATTTTTCGCGTTCTTCATTAATCTTAGCTTGCGAGGGTCTCCCCCGCCCAAAACTAAAATCCTTGAATATTGGGAGCATTTCGAACCCAGAAACTGACGATCTGCTTAGTTTAAATTCGGCCAATTTATCGGACTTATCGACGGCATTACTGGACGGCGGAATAGGAGTTGTTTTCCCAGATATTCGAGTAATTATACCATTTATCACCCCCCTTCGTTGTTCCAGCGAATCCTTTAAATTTTCTATTTCATCATCGTTGGCGTCCGGAGTTATGAAAACTGATACCTGGTAACCTGCATCATTTTTTAAATACATTATTAAAATACCTTCGCTGTCCATTTGTATATTATAATATAATGTTGCCGGAGGATTTACCAACGTTAGAATGTCTTCTGTCATTCCTATATCAGGAACTGTTATTCCGTATTTCTTTCCTATCATTTTTGTTTCATTAATTCTTGATTGAAATGCTCTCTGAAGAGCCGCTTCTTCTTCAATACTGTCTAGTACAGCCTGAGCTCTAAGCAACTCATCCGGATTACGATTCAGAGGAAGGGCAAACTGGACTGATTTTCCAGCTCCATCTCCTTCTCTAGCGGCTTCGCGAGCGTTTTGTCTCAAATTTTGATTAACAACATCTCTGACCCTCGATGGAACTTGATCAATACGAACGCCGAGACCGTCAAAACCATCTCTCACAGATGCTTCTGCTGACGCAAGCACTGCTGTATTATCTCTAATATTTAATCTGTTAATAAAAATTTCTGAAGTTAGCCGTCTTTCGGCCTCTTCTGCGTTGCGTACAAGATGAGCCCGCATTTCAGCATCTCTTTGAGCCTGTTCAGCTGCTAATCTTGATAGTTCTTGCCGGGCAGCTTCTGAATTAGCGTTCATTTGAGCAATTGTCATCGTTGATGTATTAACAATTTTGCCTTCTACAGATGATATAATAGCATCTTTTTCCTTGGTAATTCTGTCAGCCTCTGCTTGTAATTTTGCGTCTACTGGAATTTTAGCGAATTTTTTGCCTGCGATTTGGCCTTGCGTAAGTTGAATAGCACGATTTAAAATAATCTCAATAGTCGCCGCTTCAGGGCCTTTTCCAGACAATTCAAGACCTTTTTCATTAATAGCAGCTCTGATATCAGCAATCAACATACGAAATTTTGTCTGCAAATGGTCTTTAGCTTGTCCTTCAACGCCACGAATAAGGAGGTTATCGACCAAATCACGGACTCGTTCTGTTGTTTTAATATCAATCGGGCGAGTTAACAGCTCTTCTATAGCCTTTACAGTGCTGTCGATGGCTTTAATGACCAACGTCTGCGACTCAAGGCTTTGCTGTGTTTGATCAATCGGGGTAATTTGCTGCAACTCCCCTGCGCGAGCCGCAGCTGTCTCCATAAACTCGTCATTAAGCTCTAATTCCTCTTCATAATCAAGGTCTTTTCCGCTCCTGATGTACTTTTGGACAGGCATGTAATATGGATCTTCGCTTGGCTTCAATACTCTGCGACGCATTAAGTTTATACTAGTTGGAAAGAAAAAAATATCTCTATTATTAATATATAAATGAGCAGTCCCCTACATCCGACGCATCTTGGCAGCAAATCCAATCCAATGGCTACGTACGTTGTAGCTGACCCGACCGTCAGAGCCTCTCCAGCTCCGCAAGCGCGCAAGTCGCCAGAGGAGCTTCTGACCCGTTTTAAGCTCTTTATTCACGATGAAACATGCGCTCATCACTCTGTTATAGTCGCAAATATCATTCAAAACCTCGGTCTTTATGCAGAAGACAGTAACTATCGCTATACAAAAATTGATATTACCGCTCTTACTTTGCCGATGCTAGAGCGCGAATACGGCTCTATTCCAGCTCGCTACGGCGTTATTGACCACCCAACTCAGCCAAATCAGCTCATAGTATGCGGTCAAACAGCTTGGATTGTCACAGGAAGCGTTGAAGGTTGGCGCGCATACGCCAAACTTATCCAATTTCCAGTCTAATTTTCCCCATCGTTAAAAACTCAAGAAATTCTCTCCTCTTAATATAGCATGATGATCCCCGCGATGTTTAACGGAAAACCATTAAATGGAGTAGCTGTTAGCGATGATGGAAAGGTCTATATCAAAGGAAGACTTATAACAAACAAGCCAGATATGCACAACGGTTATGTATACTTTAGACATGCAAACAAGCGCTACTATGTGCATAGAGTAATAGCCTCTACGTTTGGCAAGTATGAGCCAGGGCTTGTTGTCGATCATATTAACCGTAAACGCAGCGATAATAGAGCCTGTAATCTCCGTTTTGTTACAACAGCGCAGAACCTGCTAAATGCTGATTTTCATCCAAGAAAGTGGATAACGTGCGACATGGAAGGAATTTTCCATATTAAAGTCAATATTGAAAAGTATCACGCTTATGATACAGCTGAGACATGGGATGAAGCCCTGAGAATACGCGCTTTAATGGTCGACGATTACTGTGATTATGAAGGACTTGGCTTTTACGTTTATCATAGTTGTTAAAATCTTTTCAGTACTATTAGTAGAAGAACAATGGCTTTTACTAATAGTAAAAAGGCAGCCTTGCCCCTGACAGTTGAAGGCGATGAAGGCCGGGCAACTGGCCGGTCATCAGCCAAAGCTATCCCTGTTGCTTACAGCGATGATGGTGAAACTACAATTTTTTTGCGTCCATCTGTCTGCATTGAAGACATTTTAGTTGAAGAAGAAGAGAAATCGCTCCGCGACGAAGTTGAGGGGATGGATATCGAGCGCATGACTAAGCTCCGCGAGCTTCTTAATAAGAAATTTTTTGATCACGCTGAGACAACGCGAGGGGCTCGTTTCATGCCAGCCCCGAATGACTCTCTTGGCCGTGAAGTTGTCCTTGTTGGAGGCCCCGCGGGAGCAGGCAAATCAGTGTTTTGCTCGGCGTATGCGCGCGGCTATCATACTCGTTATCCTGATCGAAAGATCTATCTTTTATCTGAAAAGCCGGAAGATCCAATCCTTGATGAGCTAAAATACATTGACCGCCTTAATCTAGAGGATTTGAGGCCTGAAATCGCTATGGAAGAGACAAAAACCCCTACTGGCCGCTCTAAATTCACGTCCACTAAGACGTATCAAGACTACAAACAGTTCAAAAACAGCCTTCTAATTGCCGATGACTTGGATGCTATCGCTGACCCGCTCTTGATGGAAGGAGTGCTCAAATTGGTTGATTCTATCACAAAGCTTGGTCGTTCTAGCGGCATTTCATTGGTCTATACTACGCATAAATTGCTCGGCGGACGCTATACAATGCCTGTCATTGAGCATGCTACTAGATACGTTTTCTTCCCTCGCGCCTCTGCTTCGCAGGTAGAACGCTTTATTAGCACATATGGTAAGTCGTATAAGCACCTTCTTGGTCGAATTCTAGGCGGATCACTCACTTATAACGAAGATGAAACGCCTCGAAGGCCGTCGCATTGGATCAGTTTGAGTATTTCGCACCCAATGCATCTTCTAAGCGAACGAGAAATTTTATCAGTTAAATAGATAGATGGCAGCTAACGCAACAATGTTCAATATTAGACATGATGATGTTGGTTTGATCCCTTATCGATTCATTTTCTATAGCGGAAGATGGATTTTTCTCAATGTTGGAGATCAAGAAATCGATTTTACAATCGATACTGGCTCAGTAATAGCTAATGTTATCTATCCACCGCCTGCTTTGGTTAAAATCAATGTTAATCTGCCTGTCCCTGGCGAAGAGGCAGATGATGATGACTTTGTTGCTTATATGAAGCTTATTAACAAGCTAGATGAGCTAAGGCTCAGTGATATAGATCGATAAATCGTCCGGATTGTCAATTTTCAGCTCACGCATCATTAAATCTACGAATTTGCTATACTCTTCTTCGTTAAGATGGTCCATCATAGCTCTCATAAGCACGTGCCTCCCGCAAGTCTGATATAAAGGATCTGAACTCTGATATTTTCGCTCATTAGATGTAAAGCCTTCGCCTTCTCGCTTAAGCAAATCGAGGAGATGATTACCTTCTTTAAAATGCCCTTTAACGTACTTTTCATAAGCAGCGCTAAGTACGCGGCCATACGGATCAAAAAATTCAAAGCCATTATCGCCGCCTTTGTCAATCAGCAGGCTCCAATGACCGATAACGCCACCTCCCTCACCTGTTTTAGACTCGAAAAAGATATAAGCATGACCATTATCATTAACAAAGAGTTGGTCGATATCGCTTATATCGTCAAGGTTTGACTGGAGCGCGATAACGGCGCCTGGATCGAATGCTTTGATATCATCGCCGCTTAGCATGTATGAACGTTCTTCGTCGGTAGCTGTCCAAGACATTTATACTAGATATTAGAATATTTCGCGGGCAATCGAACTCTTCTTCTTCGAAGTCAAACTCGTCGTCTATCGAAAAGCGGATAATCATTCTATACTTATAAGGGAAAACTTTTCGACCAACCAACCACCCTTTGATGTTGTAAAAATTGCAAAGTAGTCAAATTTAGCGATAAAATTTGACCAAAGCGAATCAAAAAAAGCGAATGATTTTTGCCAACTTTACCATGAAAGCCATCGAGGTCTGGGAAAGTTTCGGAATTTTGAGTAGTGACAATCGCTGATATATATGATCTTCTTGGCTAATTTCTTCGCTTTTTCAGCGCGAAAGTCAGCTAATTGCTTGTCAGGTGAGCAATACGGATTAAGCAACGCTATCGATCGCTCTTGTATAGTAAGATCCATTTATTATAGAACGGAAAGTTTTTTGGTAAGTTTGCGCGGCTTTACAGGTTTGAGCTTGGTATTTTGCCAATAGCGTCTATCGCATATTAAATAAGATGCTTTCTCTTTGTTGTCTGATACTATCTCATACTCCAACTTTGGCATTAACTCGCTCTTTTTAAACCCATAATCTACAGCTTCGAACCCTTCCATAATGAAATACTTACATTCTTTAATAGAGCTAAGATATAACGAGCTAGCCAGAACATCAGCCACGCTTGTATTGATAATGTATTCGATATTAATATCGTCAGCAATGATATAAATATGGTTAAATGTGCGTTTGTATTTTACAAATTCAAAATAGCGCTTCAAATCGCTTATAATAGCTAGAATAAACGAAGTATCATCTTTGCAACTGTCATACCCGTCTTGATCTTTCGTGTAATGAGCCATTTTTGGCAATGCGTCGAAGCAAATGAAGCTCTTTGTGAACTTAATGAGCGAAAACACGCGCATATTCCATCCAGTGCCGAACATCAATGCTGTCATCTACTACTATTTTGAGGAGAGATAATTTTGGTCAGTTTTTTTGTCGAGCAAAATTTTTCTAAGGGTCAAATCCTTTATGTGACATAAAAGATTTATTCCGGGCTAGAATACTAGTATCAGAGCCGCTTTAAACTTTTTTACGACAGCGTCTTTTTAGACGGTTTTATAAGGAAATTCCATCTGTTTTTGAGCTAAGTTCGCTTCGCGAGAAGGAGGCAAACTTATTGGAGTAAAATATACGAGCATTAAACACGTCTGTCGCAGAAAGCCTGTTCGAAAGTCACGTTTTTGTTCGTAATGAAACAAATATTGGACTCGATTAGCCATTTTCTAATCAATTCGTCGCGTTTAAGGTCGCTATAGTTCTGATTGAATTCAAATTCATAGGTGTAAGGAAGCGGTTTTTCTGTTAAATCACGATCAATGAAAGTCAGGGGCTTGATATACGGTCTGAAATGCCGTTCTAAAAACTCTTTAACATCCATATTTGTATAAGAAGAAAGGATAATTTTTAACTTGTTTAATCGAGCTCGTCCTCTAGCATGCTCACGGCGTCCTTGATCAGACCCCGCCTGAAGCGAGCACCGCTTCCACCTCCAACAGCCGCTCCTCCGGTAGCTGCCTTGGCTGCAGCAATAGCACGCTTTTTCACCTCGCGTTCTACGTCCTGAACGATACCGCCTCCGGCCGCGCGGCGCACAGCGTCAATTTTGTCCAAGGCATACGCCGCCGTGCCCGCTCCAGGGACTCCGAGAGCCGATGCAATGTCCGCCGCTTCGCGTGCTCCGCTGAGAACCGCAGGGCCGTACTTCCGAGCGAGCGAAGAGGCCTTTTTGAGCCAGGAAGAGACGCCGCCGCCGATGATAGCCGAGGAAGAAACGCCAACTTGCTCTTCGAGTTTGGGCAAAGTTGAGGCCTCGAGCACGTCCTTGCGAGAGAAGAGCACAGGGTTGTATTCTGAAGATCCGTCCGCCATTAGCTGGAGCATACCGTCGTAAAGACACCAAACCACAACAATATAACCAGCAGTACTAGTAGCAGTGGTTTGACTTCGGTTATTTGTGCAAGTAATATTAAAATTAAGGTTAAAAGGACCGCCGACACCCACCGAAAGGTCATCATCAAGTCCAATATCGTCAGGAGTAATAACTAAGAGAGATCCGCAACCCTTAAACCCAAGCGGGGGAGTAGCAGTATTATACAAAGCACCTCTAGTCATGGGAGCTCCACCTTGAGTTACACCTCCAAACCAATCAGGAATAGAATAATTTTGGCTCTGAATGTTGTTAAGTGACATCAATGCAAGGTCATTTTGTGTCAATCCTGCGAGGTAAGTGCTTGAATTGAAATACATGGTAGCAGCAGTGATTGGGAGAAACGTATCAGCAATTGTCGGACCAAATCCAACGCCAATAGTACCGCTCGGATTTGGGATAACGCCAACAATCCATGCATGTGGGATGCTTTGACATTGAAAAACATTAGTCGTAAACGATGTTCCAGTGCCAATAGCTATATTATCGGGAGCAGCTGCGCTTTGAAACACCCATTGAGGGCAAGGATAAGCAGCTACAGCTGGCGGAGAAGGAATGGTCAAAGGGGGCGTTACGATGCTATAATGTAATTCACACTGGTAACCGCCAGGAACTGTAAGAGCAACAGACTTGGCACCGACCATCCCTGTAGGAACGTACCATTTAACCATTCTGTTGGCAATATTTGTTACTGTGTTGATAGTAATAATGATTTGGTTACGAACATTCATAAGAGCACCGTCATCCTCAGGGTCGCCAGAAGCATTCCATAGAAGAGGATGGAAAATTGGCTCAACGATATCACCGTAAGTAACGGATGCTGTGGAAGCGTTAGGACCTGTACTCAAAGCTGCGTTAGTAACAGAGCACGGAAATGCTCCACGGGCTTCGTACCGAGCATCGCCCAAGCCAAGTGGATTCAATGTCTGTAGAGATGACGAAGCAGCATCAGCAGACGAATATTCGCTGTAATCTGCGCAGTTATCGAGGAAATAAGGGGTTCCTGAGCTAGAAACATTTGTTAAAGCAGTGGTATCAGCCATCCTCACCCACGGTTGAAAATGATCTTGAGTATCATGTGTGATAGTATTACGGTTAATACTAACAGCGCAGCTACGGATGCAACGGTTGATCGGGAAGGAAGCTAAAGCATCACGTCCGGCTCCAAGGACCTTAAGATTCGTATCGTTACCTGCGTTGGCAGCAACGGTGTATGTAAATCCTGGAGCTTTCAATACCAAAAACATCTGCCGTTGCACATATGAACCAGGAGGGATGCTAAGCTGCCAAGTAAGCTGTGAGCCATCTCCAAAAACAGTAGAGCTTGTAGGAGTTTGATAAAGAGGAGTCACTTTGCGCGCAGATCGATGAACAACACGAACTGGATTGTAGCTAAGCATACGCCTGTCGCCATCACTTACAAGGGGGATTGTATTGAACGTACCGCTAGACATTTTGTTATACTAGAAGCTACAAAAAAAGTATTAATAATGTTTAAATCTATATATTTTTTTGTTTATACTCTAAAAGTCCTTAGCTGAACAAGACAATCGCGTGCAATGCGTTCGGCGTCATAAAGCATTAGCTCTCTCGGCTTGAACATCATAAGAACGCTAGCCGAGGTGTTTCGTTGTAGCTTAATAACACGAGAATTACCATAAACGTCGACCCATAACATTTGAAAACCGAGTGATCTGATATGTTTTGCTTGGTTAAGGCTTAACAAACGAAATTCTCCCTGCGGATTATAGACCAAACGACCGCTGCTAGAAGCCAAACGCACATCAGGATCGACAATGAAGTTTGTCAATATTGGCTGATCATCTTCTTCTGTAACAGTGTTAGTTGTCACTTCTACGCCGTAATCTACGCCAGGAGTAGTCGTTTGGAGCTGCGCCGGGATGCCTTTATTCGCATTGATTTGAATAGCGCTCAACGTGTTAAAGCAGGCTAAACTTGTCTTGGTCTGCGTCATGATATAGTAAGATCCAGCAATAATGCTTGGCTGGCTAGCTGGCGGGACGATATCGCTTGCTCCGACAGGCGGCGGAAAGACGTTAAAGCTGTTAAGATTGTTGATTTGGAAGCAAAAATATTGATCTGTAGTAGCCAAATCGCGAATAGCAATCGGTGTAAAATACTGCAAAAGACTGCTCGCTTCTTGATTGCAATAGAGCAGGGTCAGATCAGCCGGAGGAGGATCAGTCATGTTATCGTAATAATCAGACTGCGCAATAAGCTCGATTTGCTGCGTTCCAGGATTAATGCGAAAGAACGGAGCTTGACGGCCAGCAACGACAGGCAAATCGTCATGCGCTTCTTGAATTGCGAGGTTAAATAGATCAATCAAGTGCTGAACATTCATCAGATAATAATAGGCGCTGCCAACGTCTTGTTTGGTAAACGGAGATCCAGGAGTTGGCTCATCAATGAATTCTGGCGTCCATATAACGCGTTTTGTTACTATATTAGCGCCTTGCTGTAGCGTAAAAGTGTAAACAGTAGCGTTTGGATTCGTTTGTCCAGTCAAAATCGGAACAATCATAAGCGGAATAGTTGTAGTATCGACGCTAAAACGAATGATTGAAAGATCATAAAGGCTAGAATCATCGATCAAATCGAAGATAGCGCTTAGCTCGAAATCAGCGCTGAGGGACGGATTTGTGTTCTGGTTATAGAGCTGGAGCTCGATGTATTTATATTGCGGTCGAGACATTGTCTTATGATATATATCAGATTTTTTTTGTTACATTAATATATAATGGATAAGCGACGTGCAGCTCTGGTTGAAATGCTTACTCGCGGTGGAGGGGATGGATTGCTTGGTGAAATTGAAGACAAAGTTGGAAAATATGCTCGTTCTCAGGTTAAACGCGTTACTGGCGGAGCTCCTGTTGCCGGTGCGGCTATTGGCGGAGGCGTAGAAGAGCTGATTAAGAGGGAGGTTGAGAAGCAAATTCGCGGTGCTTTAAGCGGCGGAGGGCTTGTTGAGGACGTTGAACGCGAAGTTAAACGCAAAATTCCCGATTTTGTTCCTCTTTTGAAGAAGGCGACCGGGGGCGGAGTAGTAGAGGATGTAGAGGCTGATATTAAGCGGCGTATTCGCAAAGGAGTTGATGCTGCTATGGGCGGTGGTGTTGTTGAAGACATTGAGGCAGACGTAAAACGTCGTGTTAAGAAGGGTATTCAAGCCGCTGCAGGAGGTGGCATCGTTGAAGATATCGAAGAAGACGTTAAACGACGTATTAAGAAAGGCGCTCGCGCGGCTATGGGCGGCTCTGCCATGGCTTCTGTAGGGGACAAAGATGCTGTTTACAACGGCGAGGCAAGCCACACGCCCGGTGGCTTGACTAAAAAAGACCTTATGATTAGCCCTTCAAGTGGGAAAGTTGTTTCGAAAAAGCAATACAAGACGGGGAAGGCTCTGGCGGCTCGCTTTGGCCGCGCTTAATGAGTGAACGGATTATGATATCCTCCTGTTATAACATTACTTGTTGATTTGCTATCAATACCAAATGTTTTTGGGTTAAATCCAGCAGGTGGCTTGAATTCTGATTCAATTTTACGCAAATTAGATGCAAATAGAGACGCAAGATCTGTATTTGCTGGCGCGATCGGGCTTACACCAGGAGGAAGAGCTGTCACCGAAGGTGAAAACGCGTGAGTTTGAGGTACAAGCGGCGCGATTGGTGCTACAACAGGCTGCGACGGTGGTTTAAATGTGAAATTAAGCGTCGTCGGAGTCGGGATTGCAGCGGTTGTTTCAATCATAATATTCGAAAGCGGCGCTTCATGACCGA
>Ga0247835_1003121_pt1 | contig 16147 bp, 16 predicted proteins | sample LaCtaG_3_FD_189912 | JGI IMG/M metagenome (GOLD analysis project Ga0247835, IMG submission 189912) | Freshwater microbial communities from meromictic Lake La Cruz, Castile-La Mancha, Spain - LaCruzMarch2015_13.5m | ecosystem: Environmental > Aquatic > Freshwater > Lake | place: Spain: Castile-La... | reverse complement strand
CTGTCAGTGATTTCGTTGAGAACTGCTGGTGTGGCTTGGGTACTTACCGGAGAAATGAGACCAATAAGAATGATTGTGGAAGTCACCGTGGACACAACCATGGTGGGCACCCGCAATGCACGCCATGCCTTGTTCATGTATAGCAAACTACATGATTAGGAAACCACAGGAAAGCCTGCATTCTCCCAACCGGTGATTCCAGATTCGAGTTCAAAAATGTTTTCAATGCCGGCACTGCTCATTTGGGCGACAGCAGACTGAGAGCGATTCCCGCTTTGGCAGTAGACCGCGTAGATACCAGCAGGATCAAGTTCCGCAATCTGATTTGCAAAATCTGGACCTTCAACGTTGTAGTTGACCGCCCCCTGAATGTGGCTCTTGGCGAACTCTTCCGGGGTACGAACGTCAATTACCGTAACCCCGGCGGTGGCTACAAGTGCAGAAAACATGATTGCATCGACGCGCTCTGGGCCCGTTGAGGCTTCAGCAACAGTCTCCACCGGAGTCGATGCCGCTTCGGTGTCTGAACTTGAGCAAGCGGTTAATGGGGCGGTGAGTGCTAGGGCCACGGCCGCGAGGGCAACACCGAAAGTCGTGATTCGCATACCCCCGAGGGTATATCACTCGCTTCGAGTTCGGCCATCCGACCCTTGATTTAGGCCTGCTAGTCGCTCGTTGTAGGCCCTGAGTTCAGCGTCACCGTCGCGTTGCGCCTGACGGTCTGAACGCTTGGCCTCTCGATCATCACTTCGTGACCACTGCACCATGATCGCAATAAACACAATCAATGCTGGGAATTCGGCGATCCCCCATGCAACTTGTCCGCCGAATACTGAGTCAGCAAGTGGATCAACCACCCAGTCCGGACGCACGACCCCGTACCACTCGATCGCCATGGGTGTTGTGCCCATCATCAAAATCACGCTGAAGAATGCGTGGACACTAATGGCAAGCATTAACAATATGATGCGACCCCAATACGGCAGTGGATGTGGCCGAGGGTCAATCCCAATTAATACCCAGTAGAAAAGGTAGCCGGCGAAGATGAAGTGTAATTGCATAACGACATGGCCGATATGCGATCCCATGAGCCAACCGAAGGCCGGAGTGAGGTAGAGACCGTAGAGCCCGACGACATAAATAAAGAAAACAAAAAATGGATTTGTCGCCAATGCATTGACTTTGCTGTTAAGGAAAAGCACCAACCACTCGCGGGGACCCCTTTCGCCAGTGCGTGAAGGTTTAAGTGCACGAAGTGCAAGAGTTGCTGGTGCGCCCAATACCAAGAAAATTGGTCCGAGCATAGTGAGTGTCATGTGATTGACCATGTGAAGTCCGACCGAAACTTGTGAATACAGTGCGATACCTGAATTAGTGCACCAAATGATCACTGAGATACCGGCTAGCCAGGAAACAAGGCGCATAACGGGCCATGCGTCACCGCGCCTGCGCAATCGAATGTAACCGGCGACATAAAGTGCAGCGGCAATCAAACTTCCGGCGAGGAAAAATGGTTCAAGATGAAACCCAAGGGCAACGTTGGCCGTCGTTGGCGCTGCTGGGTACGGGTAACCAAGTAGGGACTCACCGAATGTGGGAAGGACTTCTTCAACTCGAGGGTAAGCGCTGGTGGCAAGAGCAACACCGAGCCCGATAGCTGAAGCCATAATGAATACTTCGACTACTGCAACTCTTATAAAACGTTTTCCCGCACCCGGTGCACCCATGGTTGGGAGTACCCGGTGTCGAAGTTGGTATCCAAATAATCCAAGCCCCAAGATCAGTATGACCTTGAGGAGAACTACTTGGCCATACCCATTGGAAAAAAGTTCATCAAATGAGTTCAGTCGGGTGTAGGCATTGGAGAGCCCACTCAACGCAAGAAGCACAATCGAAATTAGTGCAAGTGGTGAGAACCTTTCTAGTGCTCGACCAAGTGGAATATCTCGTTTAACCGCATGGAAAAGTAATACGACAAGGCCACCAACCCAAATGGCAGCTGCAACAACGTGGGTGATACCTGCGGTGAGGGCCAGTGCATGGTCACCGAGTCCGGCACCATGTCCAGCGAGTGAGGGAAGTGAAACTGCGATGAGAGCAAGCACCACACCTGCAGCACTGATGTCCGTCGTTGACGTGATGAACCCGCCCAGAGCAATAACTGCAGCGATGAAAAACACCAATATCAATGCGCGGGTAGCTGGGACATCGGTTGCGTAAGTGCTGACCACGCTAGGAGTGATCGCCTCGGAGAGTGATACCCCTAGAACATATGCCAATAAGAAGACCGCTTGAATCAGCGCGATGATCGCCCAGACCGCTGCTGACCATGAAGCGCGAATGACGTCTTGGCGTCCGGCGGCTGACAGCACGCCATCTTTGCCCGAAGGATCAAGGAAAGCGGCAGAGATCAAAAAACCAACAGTCAGAATCCCGGCAATGTCAGTGAGAATTCGGAGAACCGCAACACCCCAGCCAATCAGCGGACCAGTATCCGTGATCCCTTGCGGTGCCACTTCATAGCCACTGCCAGTAAGTATCAAACCTATTGCGGTCGCTGCGATGGCAAGCGCCACCACAATTGATCCGAAGATGATGATTTTCGACCGTGGAACCACTTGCGTTCCTGCGCTTAAGGTTGTCTTCACTTTGAGCGTTTTCTCCAAATGAAGTAACCGACAACAATGAGAGCTAGCGCGATAACTCCGAGTACCCAGCCGAGCATTGCTCCGGATTCAGAATCCGAATCGGTGGATTGTGCTTCTACCGCAGGAGTTTCCAACGCGCTGACTTGTGGTTCAGCAGACACCGACTCGGAGGGTGAGGTTGATTCCGCATCAGGGTAACTAAAACTAAACGAGCCGGTGACCGGGTGCCCATCTTCAGAGACAATTCGGTAGGCGATCGTGTATGTGTCACCAGGCAGGTTCGCTGGCCACAGTGCAGATGCTGTTGCTTGCACACTCTCAGCGACTATCCCAGGGATCAGTTCACCAGCGGAATTGGAAACGGCTAATTCAGACATTGAATTGAGAAGATTGGAATTAAAACTAAGAGTTATTGATTCGGGTGCACTTTCCAGAACGCTCCCGTCAACGGGATTCGTACCGACCAAGTCCGCATGGGCGGAAGCCGGTAGTGCGGCGACAACGTAACCTGTGGAGAACAGGAAGAGTGCGGCAAAAACAGCAATAATTCTGGTCATAACCTCAGGGTACCCCTGCTGGGTAAAAGACGAGAGTCCGCGCACTTTGGACAAACCCAAGGTACGCGGACACACGTCAATTTAGAAGGCAGCTTCAGGGATTTCCATAATCTCATCGGTCGTCGCCTCAGCGATTCCACGCTCTGCAGCAAGTAGTGGCAAGCGGTTGCGGGCAAACCAGCGAGCACTTTCCACCTTGCCAATGTAGAAGTCCTTGTCCCGATCACTGGGATCACCGGCGAGGGCAGCCAAGGCGACTTCGGCTTGGCGGAGAAGGAGCCAGCCGATCATGAGATCACCGGATGCCATGAGAAGGCGGGTTGAGTTCAGCCCAACCTTGTAGATCTCCTTGCTGTCGGCTTGGGAAGCCATCGCCCATTGGCCCATGACACCCAAGATCCCTTGAACGTTTTCCAATGCCTGGCCGAGCAGTTCGCGTTCAACTGAGAGTTGACCTGAGCCTTCGTCACCTTTAACCGTTTGGGTGATTTCTTGGGCGAGGTAACTAATGGCCTTGAATTGATCCTTGACCATCTTGCGGAAGAAGAAGTCCAGACCTTGAATCGCGGTTGTTCCTTCGTAGAGTGTGTCAATTTTTGCATCACGGATGTACTGCTCAAGTGGGTAGTCCTGCAGGTAGCCCGAACCACCGTAGGTCTGAAGACCAACCGCGAGCATTTCATATGACCTTTCAGAACCAACACCCTTGACGATGGGCAGAAGCAGGTCGTTGATCCGAAGCGCCATATCTAAATCGATCGTGGTGTCACCGGCTTCACCCATTTCAATGAGGTCCTGCCAGTAGGCGGTGTACAGAACAAGTGCTCGCAAGCCCTCTGCGTATGACTTCTGCAACATGAGTGACCGACGAACATCAGGGTGATTCGTGATGGTCACGCGTGGTGCGGTCTTGTCCGTCATTTGAGTGAGGTCAGCGCCTTGTACGCGTGTCTTCGCGTACTCCAACGCATTCAGGTAGCCCGTTGAAAGAGTTGCGATTGCTTTCGTACCGACCATCATGCGTGCGTACTCAATGACTTTGAACATTTGGGCAATACCGTTGTGAACGTCTCCAACCAACCAACCAACCGCAGGTTCGTTTTCACCGAACGTCATTTCGCAGGTGGTGGAAACTTTCAGGCCCATCTTCTTTTCAACGTTGGTTGCGTAAACGCCGTTGCGTGCGCCTAGTTCACCCGTTGCCAAATCAACATGGTATTTGGGAACGACGAAGAGTGACAAACCTTTTGTTCCGGGTCCGGCTCCTTCAGGGCGAGCAAGTACAAGGTGAACGATGTTGTCGGCCATGTCGTGCTCACCGCTGGTGATGAATCGCTTGACACCTTCAATGTGCCACGAACCGTCAGGCTGCTCGATTGCTTTGGTGCGGCCAACGCCAACGTCGGAGCCTGCATCAGGTTCGGTCAGAACCATTGTGGCGCCCCAATGCTTTTCAATCATGAGTTCACCCCAACGCTTTTGATCTTCGTTACCGAGTGCATCAAGAATCGCGGCGAAGCCGGGACCGGACATAAACAGGAAAGCTCCAGGGTTTGCCCCGAGTAGCAACTCTGCGGCAGCCCAGCGAAGTGATGGTGGAGCACCGGTGCCGCCGAGGTGCTCGGGGAGATCAAGGCGCCACCACTCAGCATCCATGAGTGCGTTGTAACTCTTTTTGAAGTCTTCTGGCATGACGACCGTTTTGGTTGCGGGGTCATAGACGGGCGGAACGCGGTCCGATGAAACAAATGATTCAGAGAGGATGCCTGTTGCGAGGCGATTAACCTCATCAAGGACATCGCGGGCCGTATCTACATCCATTTCGGCGTAGGGGCCTTTGCCCATGCGTTCACCGGCTCCGAATACCTCAAAGAGGTTGAATTCGAGGTCGCGCTGGTTGCTCTTGTAATGTGACATTGCCGCTCCTTGGTACGGGAATTCGGGCTAAGTTACCCGCCGGTAACAATGATCCTCTTACATGGCAACTTTTGCAAGCAGAGAAGCCATGATTTTTCATTTAGCCCCAAAAAAGCGGTCGAACCTGACACACTCCCCCCACGAGAACGCAGTATTTAACCGGTGGAGGAGTCCCCATGATCGTCTTTAAAAGCCTGCTGCCCGAAGTTGAGATTCCCAATATCTCAATCACCGATTTCATCTTGCGCGAAGCAGACCGGGTACCCGATCGGGAGGCTTTGATTGATGGCCCAACCGGACGCAGTTATACATATGGACAGCTCAAACGAATGATCTATTCATTTGCTGGAGGACTTGCGGCAAAGGGATTGGGTAAAGGCGACACGATCGCGTTGATGGCACCAAATATTCCTGAGTTCGCGATTGTGTTCCATGGCGCGGCAGTTGCTGGAGTTGCGGTGAGCACTATCAACCCAACGTACACAGCGGATGAAGTTAAGTTTCAACTCAATGATTCAGAATCAAAACTCCTCGTCACAATCGGTGTGTTTTTAGAAACTTCGCAGTTAGCGATTCAGGGAACAGCGGTTTCCGAGATAGTAATAATTGGCGATGCTCCAGAGGGAACAACACCTTTCGCATCCCTATTCGGCAATCCGATCGCACAGGTTGAGATTAATCCGAAGGAGCAGATCGTTGTACTTCCTTACTCCTCCGGCACTACGGGTTTTCCCAAAGGTGTAATGCTCACCCACCACAACCTGGTGGCAAACTTGATGCAGGTCGAAGACGCCCTTGAAGTTGAAGACGGTGAAATAGTCCTTGCAGTTCTTCCATTTTTCCATATTTATGGAATGCAAGTGCTCATGAATGAATTTCTCTCCCGCGGAGCCACTATTGTTACGGTGCCTCGTTTTGATTTAGAACAATCACTGTCAATTATTCAAGACCGAAAAATTACTCGGTTCTTTGTCGTCCCACCAATTGTGTTGGCGCTCGCCAAGCATCCACTCATTGACAAGTACGACCTCAGTTCTTTAAAGCAAGTTTTCTCCGGCGCCGCACCACTGGGTGCCGAACTTGGCGAAGAAGCAGCCGCACGAATTGACTGCAGTGTTGTCCAAGGGTTCGGGATGACCGAACTCTCACCCGTGAGTCACATTTCACTTGAAGGTCGCTCGAAAGCGGGCACGGTCGGACTTACCGCACCCAACACGGAGATCAGAATTGTTGACCCCGAAACCGGTGAGGACCAAGGCGTTGACGGGGTTGGTGAATTGTGGGTACGTGGCCCGCAGGTCATGAAGGGCTATCTCAATAACCCCAGCGCCACCGAAATCACAATTGATCCAGAAGGTTGGCTGAAGACAGGAGATATTGCATCGATTGACTCCGAAGGATTCGTGTCAATTGTTGATCGACTCAAAGAACTCATCAAATACAAAGGTTTCCAAGTGGCGCCAGCCGAGCTCGAAGCGTTTCTGCTTACGCACCCGGCTATAGCTGACGCTGCCGTGATTGGCATCCCAGATACCGAGTCCGGCGAAATCCCACGCGCATTTGTTGTGGTGCGGCCGGGTCAGGAAGTGAGCGCAGCTGACATCACTGCGTTTATGGAAGGCCATGTTGCTAAATACAAAGTGATTCACGACATTGTGTTCATCGACGAAGTTCCCAAAAGCGCATCGGGCAAGATCCTTCGCCGCCTGCTGAGGGACTAGTTCACCCCAAGATCAACCGCAACACATATGCTTTTTGGCATGTTAGAAATTCAACGTTCACTCGTTGACGCCATCGTGGCTCACGCACGGGCCGATCACCCCGACGAAGCGTGTGGAGTAATCGCGGGACCAATCGGATCGGATCGGCCGGAGCGATTAATCCCTATGGTGAACGCGGTGAGGTGTCCAACCCTCTACGAGTTCGACTCCATGGATCTGCTTCGCCTCTATCGAGAAATGGATGATCGAGACGAAGTACCGGTTGTGATTTACCACTCTCACCCGGCAACCCAGGCGTATCCCTCACGAACAGACATCACACAGGCATCTGAACCTGATGCCCACTACGTCGTGGTCTCAATCCGCGAGACCGGCCCCGCCGAGGGACCATTTGAATTCCGATCCTTTCGAATTGTTGACGGCGAAGTTACCGAGGAGCAAGTTTCAATCCTTGAGTGAGATACTTATGTTTTGCTCCACACCCTGTCCAGAATGAGCTCGCTAAGAATTAGAATGAGAGTGCCTGATCATGACTATTGAAGTGCGCATCCCCACAATTCTTCGCCCCCTCACATCGGGTGAGAAGTTAGTGAGTGCCCAAGGTGCGACCCTCCAAGAGGTTGTCAATGACCTCGAGCTCAATTACCCCGGAATCAGTGAGCGACTTATTGATGAAAGTGGCTTACGCCGTTTCATAAATATTTATGTCAACGACGAGGACGTCCGTTTTCTTTCTGGCCTGCAGAGTGCTATCGGCGAAAACGACTCGATCACCATCTTGCCTGCTGTCGCCGGCGGATAGGCTCCAATGCGCTTTGATTCCCTGCTTGACTCCGTTGGGCACACTCCACTTGTCGGCTTACCTCGACTCTCCCCGTCGGCCGACGTTCGTCTCTGGGCCAAACTCGAAGATCGCAACCCAACCGGTTCGGTGAAAGACCGGGCTGCCCTGGCAATGATTCTTGACGCCGAGCGCCGTGGAGTGCTCACGCCGGGGGCAACTCTGTTAGAACCTACATCAGGAAATACCGGAATATCGCTGGCGATGGTTGCCAAGCAGCGGGGCTACCAACTCGTGTGTGTCATGCCTGAAAACACTTCTGTTGAACGCGCCCAGTTATTAGCGATCTGGGGTGCGAAAGTTATTTACTCCCCGGCGGCGGGTGGCTCCAATGAGGCGGTGCGTGTTGCTAAAGGTTTAGCCGCCGAGAACCCTGATTGGGTCATGCTCTACCAATACGGCAATCCGGCTAATGCGCTCGCCCATTATGAAAACACCGGTCCGGAGTTATTGGCCGACCTTCCTGCAATCACCCACTTCGTCGCCGGCTTGGGAACAACCGGAACGTTGATGGGGGTTGGGCGCTTTTTTCGAGAAAACAAACCTGATGTCTCAATTATCGCCGCCGAGCCACGATACGGAGAACTTGTTTACGGACTACGCAATCTCGATGAAGGATTCATCCCTGAGCTCTACGACGAAACCTTGCTGACTACCCGCTTTTCTGTTGGCCCAAGAGATGCAGTGAAACGAACGCGAGAGTTATTGGAACTCGAAGGAATTTTCGCGGGAGTTTCGACCGGGGCAATATTGCACGCCGCACTGGGTATTGCGGCCAAAGCTGTGGCAGCTAAAGAGTCCGCAGACATCGCCTTCATCGTGTGTGATGGCGGCTGGAAGTATCTATCAACCGGTGTTTATGAAGGAACCCTTGACGAAGCCGAAGATGCCATCGATGGTCAGTTATGGGCCTAACAGCCAGAATGCCTTAAGAGTCATAATGTCCCGTAAGACACATCACATTCTTATTTGGAGTCAAACGTGAGCCTACCGCCGCTTGTTGAGCCAGCTACCGAGTTAAGTGTCGACGAAGTTCGTCGCTACAGCCGCCACCTGATCATTCCCGATGTCGGCATGTCAGGACAGAAAAGGCTGAAGAACGCCAAAGTGTTGTGTGTGGGCGCTGGTGGTCTGGGGAGTCCGGCACTCATGTATCTCGCAGCGGCAGGAGTCGGCACGTTAGGCATTGTCGAGTTCGACACGGTTGACGAGTCAAACCTGCAGCGTCAGATCATCCATGGTCAAAAAGATATTGGTCGATCCAAAGCCGAGAGCGCACGTGACAGTGTGTTGGAGATCAACCCGTATGTGAACGTGCAATTACATGAGGTACGCCTTGATTCAACAAATGTGATGGAAATCTTCGCCGGCTACGACTTAATCGTTGACGGCACAGACAACTTTGCGACCCGCTATCTCGTTAACGATGCATGTGTGTTGCTCAAGAAGCCATATGTGTGGGGTTCGATCTACCGTTTCGACGGCCAAGCTAGTGTTTTTTGGGCGGAACACGGTCCTTGTTATCGGTGCCTTTACCCTGAGCCACCGCCCCCCGGAATGGTGCCAAGTTGCGCTGAAGGCGGCGTTCTTGGAGTGCTGTGCGCTTCGATCGGTTCCATCCAGGTCACCGAGGCGATCAAATTACTTGCAGGGATTGGTGACCCATTAGTTGGTCGGTTAATGGTCTATGACGCATTAGAGATGACCTATCGACAGGTCAAGATTCACAAGGACCCACAGTGCGCTGTGTGCGGCGTAAATCCAACCGTCACCGAATTAATTGACTATGAAGCTTTCTGTGGTTCGATCTCCGACTTGGCCGCTGAAGCGGCAAAGGACTCCACAATCTCAGTCCGGGACCTGAAGTCCATGCTTGACGCGAGGGATCGCGGTGAAGACGACTTCCTCCTTATTGACGTACGGGAGCCCGGTGAATTCGAGATCGTCGCAATACCGGGAGCCATCCTGATCCCTAAAGGTGATTTCCTCGATGGCTCAGCCCTTTCCGGCCTGCCCACCGACAAGCGAATCGTGTTGCACTGCAAAGTGGGTGGGCGATCAGCCGAAGTATTGGCAGTTGTTAAAGGCGCCGGTTTCAGTGATGCCGTCCACGTTGGTGGTGGGGTGCTCGCCTGGGTGAATCAGATTGAGCCAGAAAAGCCCACCTACTAGGCCATTGCAGACGATTAAGTTCCCAGTGAAAATGAATTAGGACACGGGGAAAATTCGGGTCGGGGCCACAGAGACAAGCCCGAGAGGCCAGAATGAGCCCATGTCCGCGTCGCCAACCTCCCCTGACGCCGGCGAGTGGATGTTCTCGAAGACCCCGATCGCCCCACCGAGTTCACTTGATCCAAAACCACGGTTCCTGTCCTATGCAGCCTTGGTCACCGGCGTTTGGTCGGGCCTGCTGTCTCTCATTGTTTTTGCCATAGCGCGACTCTTCGGGGTCCCCATGGATGTGGTGCTTGAGGGAACAAAGATTCCTGTTTATTGGTTCGCCGTTTTGCTTGTACCAATTGCAGCGGCCCAGGTCGGCGCCATGGCCTCACTTCTTGCGCGTGGGATTCCGCACGCACAAAGAATTGTTTTTTGGGTAGGGACCGTAATTGCAATAGCTTCAATCGCGGCACCTTTCTTAACGGCAACTTTGGTTTCCACCGCAATAGTTTTGGCGATTATGCACGCAATCACGTGGGGACTTGTGGTGCCACAGATTGCCCGCATCATTGGTGATACCGAACCACGTGCGCATCTCGATAGAGCTCTTCTGTGACGGAGGCGAGCGTCAAGGGTAGGTCGCTGCCCGTTGCAATGATTGTTGCGATGCGTCCACGCCAATGGGCGAAGAACGTTTTAGTTTTTGCCGCACCCCTCGCTGCGGGTCAACTTTTTGAAGTAAATATTTTCTGGCCCAGCGTCGGCGCCTTTGTCATGTTTTGCTTGATTTCAAGCGCTACCTATTTAGTCAATGATGTCAAAGACCGAGAGAGTGACCGTGAGCATCCAACGAAATACAAGCGCCCAATTGCAGCAGGGGAAATCTCTGTCCCCTTGGCAATTTCATTCGCCGCGGTGCTCGCAGTCATTTCACTGGTTGGCTCATTTCTTATTGCACCCGCGTTGGCGGGAGTGGTGCTCGCATATGCAGTATTTACTCTGAGCTACTCACTACTACTTAAACACGAGCCGGTTATTGAACTCGTATTACTTTCCATGGGGTTTTTACTTCGGGCAGTTGCCGGTGGCGCGGCATCAGGTCTCCCCATCTCTCAATGGTTCTTGATTGTTGCAGGCTTCGGTTCTCTGTTTATGGCTGCCGGCAAGCGTTACAGTGAACTGAAGCGTGAAGAGACCGCTGGTGCCCAAAAACAAAATCGACGCAAGTCACTCGACGGATACTCATTGGGTTACCTGCGCTTTGTGTGGGGAACCGCTGCCGCGGTAACAATTATGGGTTACGCACTGTGGTCATTTGACGTAGCGCAAACACCGTCCTCCCTGCCGTGGGCGCAGTGGAGCCTTCTCCCGTTCGTGATGGCAATTTTGCGATACGGAATTGTGATTGACCGCGGTGACGCCGAAGCACCCGAGGAAGCCGTGATCGCAGACAAAGGACTACAAGTATTGGGTGCCGTGTGGCTCATCCTTTTCGCTTTGGGAGCATTAGGCGCATGAGTGAGGCGGTTGCAACACAACTTTCCGGCTGGGGCCGAACCATGCCCACCGTTGCCCAACTCGTAGAGGCCAATTCATCAAGTCAAATAGCCAACTTGATCACGCAATCAAGTTCACGGGGTGTTCTGGCCCGAGGCTTGGGCCGCTCCTACGGTGATGCGGCCCAGTCGGGTGGCGCAACCGTGATCGACATGACCACCATGACAGATTTCAGCCTCGACCCTGACAGCATGAGCGTTACGGCTGATGCCGGTGCGAGTATCGACAGCATCTTGCGAGAGATTGTTCCCCGAGGTTTTTTTGTTCCCGTGTCTGCCGGTACCCGAATCATTACCGTCGGTGGTGCAATTGCCGCCGACATCCACGGAAAGAATCACCACCGTGATGGAAGTTTCGGTGCACACGTCACTGAAATGGTGGTCATTGACGGCCTAGGTGATCAACACACGTTGACCCCGAAAGACTCAAAGTTTTGGGCCACCATCGGTGGCATGGGCTTGACAGGCATTATTACAAGAGCAACATTTACCGTTATTCCGATTCAAAGTTCCTATATTTCCGTGGATACCGAACGGGCGAAGACCCTGGACTCGGTCATGTCTTCAATGATGGAACGTGACCACGAATACCGCTACACGGTTGCCTGGATCGATAGTGTTTCATCTTCTGGCCGTGGTGTGATAACTCGTGGTGACCACGCATCAATCGCGCAGTGCAATTCCGAGGGGATCAAAGACCCAGAAAGTTACGATCCCAAAAATATTGCAACAGCACCTGGAATGGTCCCACGTGGGCTACTTAATAAATTAAGTGTCCGGGCATTCAATGAAGGTTGGTATCGAAAGCACCCACGCTCACGCACCGGCGAACTGCAGCGAATCGGCGCATTCTTCCACCCACTTGATGGTGTTCAAGACTGGAACCGGATCTATGGACCCCGTGGCTTCCTGCAATATCAATTCCAGGTACCCGACACTGCCAGTGACCTCGTTGGAGTTGCGTTGAGTAAATTGCGTGAGATCGGTGCACCCAGTTTCCTCACCGTCCTGAAGCGTTTTGGTCCAGGAAATCAGGGCCCACTGTCATTCCCGCAATCAGGTTGGACTCTGGCAGCAGATCTGCCTGCTGGTATTTCTGACCTTGGTCGAACACTCGACGAACTTGATGACCGCGTTAGTGCCGTAGGTGGGCGACTTTATTTAGCAAAAGATTCACGTCAATCTCCGGCAAATTTTGCTCGGACCTACCCGCGCCTCGATGAATGGCGTGGGATCCGTGACACCATGGACCCCAACCACGTTTTTGCTTCTGATTTATCTCGACGACTTGGGATCTGAAAGGAAATTGACATGCTCGATGCACTGGGTGAACCACAGTCCGTTCTCGTCCTAGGTGGAACGAGCGAAATCGCATTAGCAACGATCAATGAGATGCCTAGGCATCGACTGCGCCGGGTCCTACTCGCCGGTCGTCCCTCTGAATCACTTGACGCGGCAGTCGCGCAACTCAAGGCCCGCAACATTGCAGGTGTCGAGTCAATTGAATTCGACGCAAAAAATACCGATACCCATGGCGCGATCATTGATGCAGCATTTGACGCCTTTGACATTGATGTAGTGATTTTGGCATTCGGTGTTCTCGGTGACCAAATGACCGCGGAGGAAGACCCCAGTCATGCCGTTGAAATCGCAACCGTGAACTACACCGGTTCGGTCAGTGCTGGGTTACACATTGCGCGGAGACTAAAAAACCAAGGTCACGGAACATTAGTTGTCCTCTCCAGTGTTGCTGGAGACCGAGCGCGCCGTTCTAACTTTGTTTACGGATCAACAAAAGCAGGACTGGACGCATTTGCCCAAGGCCTTGATGCTGCCTTAGAAAAAACTGGTGCACACGTGCTTATAGTGCGACCGGGTTTTGTTCGAACCCGCATGACGAGTCATCTGCCGGAAGCGCCAATGACAACGAACCCTGAAGATGTTGCAAAAGTAATTGTTACTGCCTTGAAAAAAGGCAAGAGCACCGTCTATGCACCCGTACCATTGCGCTTTGTCATGGCTGGACTAAAGACTCTGCCCAAGCCGCTATTTCGTAAACTGCCCAGTTAATTGAGTTAATTATAATTGAGTTAATTAAGGTCGTATACCGGTCCCAGGGTTTGTCCACCGTCAACGACAAACTCTGATCCGGTTGAGTAAGTAGCTTCGCTCACCAAGTACAGCATCAGCTTTGCGACTTCTTCACTGTGACCAATTCTCGGGATTGCTTGACGCTTAAAACTGATGGCGAGGCCCGAAGACATATCGGTTTCAATGATTCCGGGGTGGATTGATACCACTCGAATATTGAATCGGCCAAGGTCCAAAGCGGCAGACTTTGTAAGGCCACGTACCCCCCATTTACTGGCAACATAGGCCGACATGTCGCAGTAACCAACCAGACCAGCAGTTGATGAAATGTTGACGATAACTCCTGATCCGGCTTTTTTCATCGACTCAGCGCAAGAGCGAATTCCAAGGAAAGTTCCGGTGAGATTAATCCCAATGATTCGGTTCCATTCATCAAGTTCAGTGGTATCAACTCGACCAAGTCCAACCACACCAGCGTTGTTAACCAAGATGTCGATGGGACCGAACTCTTTTTGAGTGGCAGCGACCGCAGTAGTCCAGTCACTCTCACTCGTTACATCCAGGTGTAAGTAGATCCCCCCAATTTCTTTGGCAACAGCAGTGCCTAGTTCATCGAGGACATCACAGACCACCACGAAGGCGCCTTCATCCGCTAAGGCAGCGCAGTGGGTAGCACCCATTCCTTTCGCGCCACCGGTGACTAATGCAACCTTGCCATCAAGTTTTCCCATGCGAGAACCTTAGGTGCAAAGCTATTTTTTGGTGAGGACTCCATTGAGTTCCTCGGGGGTGAAGGGACCGTAACCACCTTCGCCGGTTGTGAAGTGGAAAAGTGCGACGGAGAAAATAGATTTCAATGCGGCACTAAGTAGTGCAGAAATCATGATCAACACAATTCCAACGGCGAGCAGGACCAGACCCAGTGAGACAGATGCCCCGGATCCGGTGAGAAGGTAAATGCCACCGACTATCAGTGCGATCCCTGGCAGGGTAAGTACCAACAGCCGAAGTCCAATTCGAACTCCACCGGTAACTTGGGTTCCCCACTTCTCTTTCACCATGTGCACGGATGCTTTGAGTGCTGGGACGGCACTTAGTCCTTTCAGCATGATGTACGGAGTGACAAAGAAAGTAACGATGGACCAGGCAGCTGCACCTATCGCAGAGAGAATGTTTCCGGCAGCTGCGGCAGCGCCTCCGTTATTGCCGCGCAAAAGGCCCAAAATAGCTGACACAACGGCGCGAATTACTGACCAAACAAGAAGTGGTCCAAGGCGACCAAAAGCTTTGCCGAACCCGTAACGCAGGGTTGAGTCACGCCCAGACAGTTCCTCATCAACAGCAGCCACCATGGCGGCGCCCGAGATGGTGAAGGCGAAGTTAACGAAGATAAGCCCTACGAATCCGACGACTATCGCCCAAACATTCATCTCTAGGGCGGCCAAGGCAAGTGCCCCGCCACCCAGGATTACGACAGGGATCATGGCTAGTAGTAGACCCATGATCGGAAACCATAGGAAATATTTGTTCTCCCCCAGTAGCCCCCAACTTTTCTTGCTTAATGTTTTGCCATCAGCCCATTTACCCATGCTTGAATCCTATTCACCCTTGCGAATTAAGTGTCAACCTAACCATCTCACGCATCAGTTTGGCATCAACTTTCCAGTCAACCGGGACTTTAAAAGTCTTCTTATTCACAACGTAAGGAGCAAGATCACTCGCAAGATCAGTAAGAACCTCCGTGCGCCACGGGCCTATCAAAATGTGTTTCTGGTGAACGGAAACCCCGAGAATATATTGGTCACCGATTTTCCCGAATGGGTGATTCCACGCAATAACAACTTGCATTTTTGGATACTTGTCCGTCATTGTTTTAAAAATTGAACGGACGGTTGCCTGCTTGGTTTCGTCAAATTGAGCCAAGTACTGTTCAACATTCTCGTATTTGTGTGACGTGGTTGAGCCCCGTGCATACAGCACCAGGGCATTGGCGTGCACTTGAGTGAACCCAAAATTTTCCCGCAAATATGCAATCTGCTCTGGGTACTTCCGATCGGAGATCTCGGCCATCTGGTCAAACCAATAGGACATGGGTTGGTCGTACTTTTTCTCAATTGCCGGGAAGTAGGAGGAACGATCAGGATTTGTAGCCACATCGCCATGTTATCTGGGGCGGCCGGTCCATCGAGACAATATTTTGATCCATGAGTAGATTTACCCAATGGATCAGATGCTCATTCGCGCCCTCGTGGGCACAGGACTTTCCCTCATACTTATCGCCTTTGCTGCAAAACGAGGCTGGTTCCTGTTTTCACTCGCCCGCACCGGACGCCAGTCAGTTGGTCGGTTCACCGATCCCACGATTCGCGTTGAGGCGGAAGCCACCGAGGTCCTGGGCCAGCGCAAGTTGCTCAAGTGGATCGTGCCAGGAGTTGCACACGTCTTTGCCTTCTGGGGCTTCCTTGTTTTGGGGCTGACAATCATCGAGGCATTCGGTGCGCTCTATGTGGCTGACTTTGCTGTTCCTTTCATTGGCACCTGGGCGATCGTCGGTTTTGCCGAAGATCTGTTCGCGATACTCGTACTGGTGGGTATCGCGATATTTGCCCTGATTCGCCTGACAAATGACCCGCGCAAGGAAGGTCGGTCTTCACGC
>Ga0247835_1003116_pt1 | contig 16169 bp, 15 predicted proteins | sample LaCtaG_3_FD_189912 | JGI IMG/M metagenome (GOLD analysis project Ga0247835, IMG submission 189912) | Freshwater microbial communities from meromictic Lake La Cruz, Castile-La Mancha, Spain - LaCruzMarch2015_13.5m | ecosystem: Environmental > Aquatic > Freshwater > Lake | place: Spain: Castile-La... | reverse complement strand
CGGATTGACCGGATCAAGCCACACATACGCAAACAAGGTGTCGCCAACCCCGACCGCCAGCGCCTGGGTCGCGTTGGCGAAATAATGCTGGTGGATTCCCCCAAGCAATGCCTCGCGGTGGGACGCCTCCCCACTGTAAGGGGCCGGTACTGTCGCCACCCAGTTCCACGCTGTGTTCTGGTAAGTGGAGTAGTTGCCGACGGCGTTGGCTGTCCCTCCCACCGGTAGACTATCTTCGACCCAAATCCTGTCGGTCAACACGCTGGCCGTGTAATCCTGGCTGCCTTGATCAGCAGTGACATTGCTATAACCGCGACTGGCCGGGGTGAAGGTGTAGCCCGCCGCCTGTGGGGTCAAGGTGCCGGACCAGCCGACGGGGACAGTGCAACTGTAAGCACCACTGCCATCGGTCGCCGTGCAACTCGCCCCGACCGTGCCCCCCAGGTTCACGCCGCTCAGGCCCCCGCCGGCCAGCAGGACGTGCCCGCTCAGATGATAGGTGGGCAGTGGGTCGTTGTCGGTGATGGTCACGACCGCCGTCGCCGGACTGCCTAAAAGACCACCGACCGGATTGCTCAGGGTGAGGCTAAGCGTTTCATCACCCTCGTAGAGACTGTCGTCGCTGATCGGTACCGTGATGGTCTTCGCATGGGCGTCCCCGTCGGCAAAGGTTAGCGTGCCGCTGACGTCGGTGTAATCGACACCCTGGGTGGCAGTGTCGCCATTGCTGGCATAGGCGACACTGATCGTACCGCTGGTGCTGCCGGTGCGCGTGACGGTGACGGACGCTGCGCCCCCGCCCTCAGCACTGCTGTAAGCGCCCGTGCCGAACTGCACTTGCGAGACCGGGAGCACGGGCACGCTGACCGCAGCGCCCGTGTAGTCCCAAGCGGCGGTGCCGTCATAAAGGGTAAAGGCCATGCCGGTAAGCGCCGTCCCCTCCAGGCCAACGGCACTGGCCGGTACCGCCAGACGGACCCATTGGCCGGGGGGCGGTAGGTCGCCCACCCGCCGACGGCTCGCGCTGCCATCCAGGCCCCAGGGGATCAGGTTGGCTCCCCAGTATGCGCGATGCTCCCAACTGCCCGAGTACCACTGTAACATCACCGTGCGCGGCGGATTGACCGGATCAAGCCACACATACGCAAACAAGGTGTCGCCAACCCCGACCGCCAGCGCCTGGGTCGCGTTGGCGAAATAATGCTGGTGGATTCCCCCAAGCAATGCCTCGCGGTGGGACGCCCCCCCACTGTAAGGGGCCGGTACTGTCGCCACCCAGTTCCACGCTGTGTTCTGGTAAGTGGAGTAGTTGCCGACGGCGTTGGCTGTCCCTCCCACCGGTAGACTATCTTCGACCCAAACCTTGTCCAGTCGCGGATCATTGTCGAGGATTGCAAGTTCATAATCCATCGTCAGCTTACCGCCGACCCTATCGATAATCCTGAAGGAGATTGGAGTGGCTGCGGCCGTCGCGGTCGGGACTCCGGAAATAGTGGTCGCACTCGGGTCGAATCTAAGACCCGCGGGTAATACGCCTGACAGGCTGGCTGTATAGGGCGGCAGACCGCCGCTGGTCTCGATGTGAACGGAATAAAGGGTATCGACGTGCCCGGCCGGCAAGGTCAGTGGCGTAACCGCAAGCGGCTGCACCGCCGCTGCCGCGGTCAACTCAAAGCGCACCGCATCGGCCAACACGCCCGCCGGCCCGCCCTGACTCGATATCTCGACAAAGGGCTGAGGCTGAATCGAGCCGAAGTGATAGGAGCCCAAGAGGTCCCAGTTTCCCCCATTCTGCTGCTGGTCGACCAGAAACTGATCGCTGCCCCCATCACTGTTCACGGTGACGCGGGCCTGGTTCGTATTGCCGCTCAGCACCGGCCACCAACCGTAAACGTCGTAGTAACCAACCCCGAGCGTGGGCGAAAACCGCAGGGTATTGGCCTGACTGGTACTGGTTCCGCGCAGCGCGGTGCCGCCGTAGGCGTTGGTGTCGGTCACGCTGGTGAAACCGCCGCTGACGGTGCTGATCCCCGTGGATGCGACTTCGCTGTCCATGATCAGTTCCACCGGCAGCGTTGCCTGGGTGTCGATCAGTGCCAGCGCTTGGTCGATCTGAATGCGCGGGGTGCTGTAGCTGTTACCGCCGTTGGTAATGGGAGTGCCGGAGAGGCGTAACGCGGCGAGCAGGTTGTCGACGCTGGGACTGAGCAGCCGCTCGGCGGTCTTTTGACGCAGCACGGCGAAGGCGCCGGTGACATGGGGCGTGGCCATGGAGGTGCCGCTGGCGCCGCCGACGGCGTTGGTCGGGACTGCAGCGTAGACGCTGACGCCGGGGGCGAAGAGGCTCAGCGGCGTGGACAGATTGGAGAAGCCGGCGATGGTGTCGCTGTTGTCGGTGGCGCCGACGCTGACCGCGCTGGAGATGCAGCCGGGGGTGGAAATGGCGGTCGGGTTGTAGCTGTTGCCAGCGGCGACGACGGTGGCGATACCGGCGGCGCGCAGGGCGTCGATCGCGGTCTTGGTCGGGGCGGACTCGACGTTGCACGCCAGCGTCGAGGCGTAGTTGTCTCCGCCCAGGCTCATGTTGACGGCAGCGATGTGCAGGTCTGCATGGGTTTGACTGAGGGCCAGGACGTGCTGCAGGCCGGCGATGATGTCGGAATCGTAGGCCACCAGGCTGCCGTCTTCGGTCACGAAGACCTGAATGGGGATCAGACTGGCAGCGGGGGCGACGCCGCGATAGGTGCTGTTGTTCCCCGCCGCGATACCAGCGACATGGGTACCGTGCCAGCAAGACCCGCCGGCGGGGCAGGTGAAGCCCGCACCCGCGCCGCAGGCAGTGTTGGCCGGGTACTGGTAGGTACCCGCACAGGCGGCCAGGTCGGGGCACAGGGAGACAATGTTGGCGACTCCGGAACCAGTGGCCACGCCGCTGCCGCTGCCGATACTGGACCCGGAGAAGCAGGCCTCGTAGGCGCTGAGCACGCGCCCGCTGAAGTAGGGGTGGGTGGTCTGCACGCCGGTATCGATGATGGCGACGGTCTGGCCGACACCGGTGTAGCCCAGCGCATAGGCAAGGTTGCCGCCGATGTGCGGCACGCTGGTGTTGAGCAGCGGCGGGTGTGGACGATCTTCGGTAATACTCAGCACATCAGGCAGTTGGCGCAGACGGCGAATGGTCGCGCGGTCGGCGTGCAGGGCGCCTAGCGGGAGGTAGAGGAACCGATTCAGACGTGCTGGACCGTCGGCGATGGAGGTGGCGAGCCGGTCTTGGGCGCGCGCGACGCGCGCGGCGCGGTCGCGGAGATTGCGTTCGGCGCGCTGTGGGTTGCCGCCTTGATCCGCGGGCAGTTCGAGCGCGGGCAGGGCCTCGGTGCGCAGTTGTACGATGACCGGAAGCTCGCCGCCCAACTCGGCCTTGGCCTCAAGTCGGTCTAGCGCGGCTGCTTGAACTTCGGCTGTGTCAACCGCGTTGGGGGCCGCGCCAGCCAGGGCCGCAGGGCCAAGCCCGCACACGAAGCCGAGGATGAAGACGAAGGCCCAGCTTCTAAACTTGAACATGATGAGGGTCGATAGGTGCACCAGCATGCATTGCCGACCGTAGGCGCCTTGATCTGAGATCGGAACAGATGCGGTCATGCCGTGAAATATACCGTAAGTTTATATCAACGGTGGCCCGGCTGTCTGCCGACCGGCTGGCTTTCAACGCCACTTGGCTGGGACCAACGGACTGTCCCAGCCATTTCCCGCGGACGTGGATAGGGATCTCGGCCAGTGATGGCACGCGTGCGACCTGCCGACAATCGGACCAGCGCCGATCGTCAGCGGGTCTTTCCGATTGCACTGGTATGTGGGCCGCTGATCCTAGACCAGCGCCAGCCCCAAAATCAGCAAGGTCTCAGTCAGTTCCACCAAGGCGCCCGCGGTGTCCCCGGTGAAGCCGCCCAGACGCGCCATCAGGGCGTGCCGCAGTTGCCAGTATAGAATCAGCGCCGCGGCAACGAGCAAGACGCCCACCCACCCCCGCACAACCAGGGCGCTGCCCGCAGCCAGCGCAACGACCAGTCGGGAGGCCCGCGGCGGCGCGTTGCGAGCGGGCGCGGCGGCCATCCCCTGAGGCCGGGCATAGGGCGTAGTCAGCAACAGCAGCGGCAATTGCGCCCGCGCCAGCAGGGGCACCCACAGCAGCGCCCAAGCGTCCCCCGCCCCGATCAGGGCCTCCAGGCCGGCAAATTTAGCGATCAGCACCAAGACCAGCGCGCTGACCCCGGCCGGTCCACTGGCGGGGTCCTTCATGATGTCAAGTGTACGCTCGCGGCTGCCCTGCCCGCCAACCCAGGCGTCGGCGGTGTCCGCCAGCCCGTCGAGATGCAGCCCCCCGGTGGACCAGACCCACAGGATCAGCACCAGGGCCGCGGCCACCCCGGATGGGCGAGCCAAGACCGCCGGCCCCAACAGGTACGCCGCCAAGCCGATCACCAGCCCCAGCACCAGCCCGATCACCGGATACCAGGGGACCGCCTGACCGAGTTCCCCCGGCGTGGCCGGTCCTGGGTCCGGAAACGGGAAGCGGGTGAGGAACCGGCCGGCGATCCAGAGCGGCCTCAGGTGCGGATGGTGGACGATGCCTTTGGCGATCAAGGTTCAGTCGGGTCCCGCGGCATGAGCGATCAGGCTCGGGCGCCCGGGTGGCGCGGGCAGTCGCACGCGGGTCACGCAGGCCGCAGGGACCTCGAGTTGGATCCCTGAGCAGTCGCTCATCCCCAGGACCCGGGCGAGGATGACGCGCAGGACGCCACCATGGGTCAGGACCAGGGTGTGCGGCGCGGCCCGCGCGCACAGCGCCTGCCAACCATCGAGCACCCGCTGCCGGAAGTCCGCGAAGGGTTCGGCCCCCGGGGGGTTGTAGCCCACCGGGTCGTCCCAGAAGCGGGCGAGTTGGTCGGCCGGGATCTGCGCGGCCGCGTGCCCCTCCCAGTCACCGAAGTGACGCTCCCGCAAGGCCTCGGACAGGTCCACCGGCAGGCCCCGTTCGGCGCCCAGGGTGCGGGCAAAGTCCGCGCAACGGCGCGCCGGGGAACTGACGATGCGCGCGATGCCAGGCTCCCGGGCCGCGGCACCGCGCAGCTGGGCCCAACCCGCATCGCTCAGGGCGTCGTCACAACTGCCGCGAAACCGCCCGCCGCCCTGGACCTCCCCGTGACGCAAGAGCACGATGATGCGATCGGACATGCGCGGCTAGCCCGCGACCCCCGCCTCGGCGAAGGTCGCCATCCCGTTGTGCAGTTCGCAGGCGAGGCGCACCAGGGGCAGGGCCATGGCCGCGCCGCTGCCCTCCCCGAGCCGCATCCCGAGATCCAGCAGGGGCTCCGCGTCAAGGGCGGCGAGCAGGTGACGATGACCGGGTTCCGCCGAGCCGTGGGAGAACAGCAGCCAGTCGCGCAGCCCGGGATTGATCCGGCAGGCACACAGGGCCGCGGCGGTCGCGATGAAGCCATCGACGAGAACCAGGATTCCATGCTGGCCGCACCCGAGATAGCACCCGGCCAGGGCCGCGATCTCGAAGCCGCCCAACCGCTCCAGGAGGACCAGCGGATCGGTCTGAGCGTCCGCGTGCAGCGCCAGCGCCCGGGCCACCACCTGGGCCTTGTGCCGGACGCCGGCCCCGTCGAGCCCGGTGCCGGGTCCGACCAGTTCCGCCGCCGGCAAGCCGAGCAGGGCGCAGGCCAGGGCCGCCGCGGCGGTGGTGTTGCCGATCCCCATCTCGCCGCCGATCAGCAGGCGCACCCCTTGCCCGGCCGCGCGCGCGGCGGCGGCCTGTCCGATGGCGAGTGCGCCGATGAGTTGCTCCCGGGTCATGGCCGGCCCCTGGGCCAGATTGGCGGTACCGGGGCCGACGCCTTCACAGCGCACCCCGGGCACGTCGTGCAGATCGCCCAGGGTGCCGCAGTCGATCACCTCCAGCCCCGCGCCCAGAACCCGTGCCAGGACCGAGATGGCCGCCCCGCCGCCGGCGATATTGCGCACCATCGCCACCGTGACCGACTGCGGGTAGGCCGAGATGCCCTCCTCCGCCACCCCGTGATCGCCGGCAAAGAGACAGACCTGCACCGGGTCCACGCGCGGACTCGGGCAGTCCTGGAGGGCCGCCAGGCGGATCGCCAGGGGCTCCAGCCGCCCCAGGGCGCCGCGCGGCTTGGTGAGTTGGTCCTGGCGCAGGCGCGCGGCCTCGGCCGCGGCCTTGGACGGGGCCGGACAGGGGTGGGACAGCCAATCGAGGGAATCGGACATTGAATCAGTGGCCAGTGGTTAGTGGTTAGTGGCTGGTGGTTGGACCGGTAGGGTGTGTCGTGCGCACCGGGTGCCGCGGTCAAGCAGCCGCCCCCTTCAGGATCAGTGGCAGTCCGGCGACGACCAGGATGACCTGGTCGCAGCGCTCGGCCAGGTGCTGATGCAGGCCCCCGGCCAGATCGCAGTAGCGGCGGGACAGTTCGCCCAGGGGGGTCACGCCCATGTTGGTTTCATTGCCGACCAGGATCAGCCGCCCGGGGCAGCGCGCGACGACCCCGAGCAGCGTCTCGATCTCCCGTTCGATCCGCGCCGGTGTCTCATCCAGAAGGAGGTTGGTGAGCCACAGGGTCAGGCACTCGACGAGGATGCAGCGCCCGGGGGCCGCGGCGTCCGCCAGGGCCTCGGCCAGTGCCAGGGGTTCCTCCACCAGGCCCCAGGCCACGGGGCGGCGCCGCCGGTGCTCCGCGATCCGCTGCGCCATCTCCCCATCCCCAGCGCGGGCGGTGGCGATATAGGTGACTGGCAGGGCGCCGGCCAGGGCCAGTCCTTCGGCGACACGGCTCTTACCGGAACGCACCCCGCCAAGGACCAGGGTACGGGGGGCCGGGGTGCGGGCCGCGACCGGCGCCGGACTCACAGCTCGACGCCCCTCTGGGCCTTCACCCCGGCGTCGAAGGCGTGCTTGATCGGGCGCATCTCGGTCACCGTGTCGGCGATCTCGATCAGCGCCGCCGGGGCCCCACGCCCGGTCACCACCGCGTGTTGGTGGTGGGGGCGGGTTTCGAGGGCTTCGAGCACCCGGTCCAGAGGCAGCAGACCCAGTTTCAACGCGATGTTGAGTTCATCCATGACCACCAGTTCAAAGGCGGGATCGGCAAGAAAGGCCGCCGCCTGCGCCCAGCCGGCGAGGGCGGCACGCCGATCCAGGTCCGGGTCTTGGGTCTCCCAGGTAAACCCCTCCCCCATCACATGGTATTCGAGTTCGGGGAAGCGGCGGAAGAAGGCCTCCTCGCCGGTGGCCTGGCTGCCCTTGATGAACTGGACCACGGCCACCTTCATCCCGTGGCCCAGCGCACGCGCCACCATCCCGAAGGCGGCGGAACTCTTGCCCTTCCCATTGCCGGTGTTCACCACCAGCACCCCGCGCTCCAGCGTGGCTCCGGCCACCCGGGCGTCCACGATCTCCTTGTGGCGCTGCATGCGTCGGCGGTGGCGCTCTCGTGCGGCGTCTTCGGTCATCGGCGGCGGCCGGCGGGCGCGGCGCGGTCGGTGACCCCACCCAGGGCGAGCCCCGGGCGTCGGCGTGAATCTGCGGTATCAGTCATAGCGGCGGACGTGCTGGAGGAAGCGGTGACCTGGGGATCGACGGCCCGGGGTCTTGCGCAAGGTGGCCACCATTGTAGGGGTTCAGAAGGAAACCCACTACCCGGCCGGTGGAGATAGTAATACTCGCCCTGCCGGGCATGTCTTACACGGATTGCACTGAACAGGGGATCGCGCTGCGCGGTCTTTGGTCGCGCGGGCCTTGATCATTGTCCCGTCGAACTTTGGGGGTGATAGCCGTCGCGGCCGGGGCGGGCGCGGGGGCTGAGTCATGATCCAGGCCGTCGCGTGTGTCGATCTGGGTCTCAGAAATTTCCTACAGCGCACCGGGCGTTTTTCGCGCTGGGAACGGGTACTTTGTCCCTATCTGGGGACGGACCAGGCGCCTATCCTTTCAGCCATGGAAGGGACGCAACCAGGGCAGGCAGCAGGGAGACCGGGCACGGGCAGGGAGCGACAGGGAAGCCGGGACAGGGAGCAGTGGGGGGCAGTTCGACGGACACGAGGCCTCAGTGGCTGCGACAGGGACCCTCGGGAGCGGGCGGGATTGACCGGATTCACTGCACGGAGGCGGTTTGGATAGGGACTTGCGGCCAGGGAGGGCACTCTTCAGACCCGTCGCCCGTTGGCCCCACCGCCGACGGGCGCTGGGTTTTTTCGTGTCCCGTGCACGCGACCGACGGCCAACTCGGTGACTGGGACCCGGGCGACGACCGCCGAGCGCGAGCGGCCATTGCAGGGGGATGAAAAGCCATGACCCCGGCGGGCCGCGTGCCTGAAGAGCGGGCCGGCGGGACCGCCGCAAGGCCGATGGCGCAGGTTGTCGATGCCAAGGCCCGCCGCGTCCCGTAGACTAGCGGGCCACGCGCCGGGTCGGGGTCGCCGACGCCCCCGCCGCAGCGACCGGCCGGGGCGCCAGTGAGCGCCCCTTCCGCAGTCGCCCGCTCTCTGCCTGCCGCGGCGTTCGGGCAGGTCCCGACCCGCGTGTTGCGTGTCCCACAAGTCCCCCAAGGCCCCCAGGCCCCAGGTCCCCCAGGAGTCGTCATGTCAGACCACACGCCAGACCCAGCACCGGTCACCTGGATCTCCAGCCCGCGGCTCGCTCGCCTGCTGCCGCTCGGCCTGGCCTTGCTCTTCGGCGTCGGCGTCCTGCTCGTCTATCTCGTCAACCCGCCCCATCCGACCCTGGCGCTGCCGACCCCCGCCAATACCGCGGCAGCGGCGCGCGCCCCCGCCCCAGAGCTCGCCGCCGCACGGCAACGGATTACGGACCTGGAGGCGACCCTCGCCGGCCTGCGGGCGCGGCACCAGGCCTATGCGGCCCTGGGGGTGCAGTTCACGCCCCGGGGCCTGCTGGTCATCCTGGGTGAACCCGAGCTGCAATTCGCCCCGGCCAAGTCCGACCTGCCCGGCACCCTGCCCGCGGGCCTGACGCGATTGGCGGCGCTCCTCGCGCAGGAGCCCGGGCTCCAGGTCCAGATCGACGGATACACGGACAGCAAGGGTGCCGCCGCGGCGAACCTGACCCTCTCAAGCGAGCGCGCCGCAGCACTCAAGGCCGCCCTGGTCAAGCTTGGCTGCGCCCCGGAGCGCATTCAGGTCAAGGGGCTGGGCGCGACCCGCCCGGTCGCCGACAATCGCACGCCGGAAGGGCGCAGCCGCAATCGGCGGTTCGAGGTCTATCTCAGCGGTGCGCCGGATTAGCCAACCGCGGGGCACATCGACTGCGCCGGTCGCGACGTGCCCAGTGATCGACCCGACGACACCGCATCCACCTTCTATGACGGAGCCGGGGATTTCGCGCTGGATTCCCCGGTTCTGGAAGCACGCAATGGGAGTGTGATGGACGGACTCGACAACACCCAAGACAAGCCGATGTCGCTCGAACAGGCGCGGCAGCAGACCGAGCAGCGGCTGCGGGTCACCGAAGCACGGTGTCGTCTGCTGGCCGAGAACGCATCGGATGTGCACGTCATGCCGGTCTACACCGCGGACGGGATTCCGGTGGAATTACTCGGGATGTCGCGGGACATCACCGCCGTGAAACGGGCGCAGAGCGAGGCGAAGCGCAGCGAGGAACGCATCCGCGAGACGCTGCAGCATCTGCCGGTCGGCATCGCGGCGGCGAGCTTGCAGTCGGACCAACGGATTCTTCATCGCAATACCAAGTTCGATCAGCTCTTCGGCTGGACACCGGAGGAGATCCCGACCCACGAGGATTGGTTCGCGCGGGCCTACCCGGACGAAGACTATCGCCGCGCCGTGCTCGATGAATGGAACGCGGCGATCGCACAGGCAGCCGCGCAGCAGGGGCAGGTGACGCCGCACGAGTATCGTGTGACAAGCCGGGACGGAAGCGTCAAGGATATCATCGTCGGCGGTACGGTCATCGACGACCGGCTGATCTGCTCCTTCGTCGACATCAGCGAGCACAAGCGGATCGAGGCAGAGCTGGATCAGGCGCGGAATGCGGCTGAAATGGCGAATAGCGCGCTCCGCAAGGCCAACGCGGAACTCCAGCGTCTCGCCCTCACGGACCGCCTCACGGGCATTTGGAACCGGGCCTATTTCGAGGAGGCCGTCGCAACTGAGATCGCGCGCGCCGCGCGCGTCAAAGCTCCAGTGTCGCTGCTGATGCTCGATATCGATCACTTCAAGGCGATCAACGACACCTACGGCCATCTCGTTGGTGACCGGATCCTGATCGAGCTGACCCGTCGTCTCGCTCAGCATCTGCGGGAGGTCGACGTCCTGGCCCGTTGGGGCGGTGAGGAATTCGTGATCTTGATGCCTCACTGCGGGGCGAGCGAGACGCGGGGCACGGCGGAAAGGCTGCGTGCCCTCGTTGCGGACCGAGCCTTCCCCGAGGTCGGCGCGCTCACCGTGAGTATCGGTGCTGCCGAATACCAGCGTCACGAAAGCGATAATGCCTGGATCAAGCGGACCGACGATGCACTCTACGCGGCCAAGGCCGGGGGCAGAAACCGCGTTTGTCTTTCCGCATGGGAGGCCGGATGATTTAGCTTGCCCATGGGTTTGCTTACGGGGTCAGTACCCCATGTGCGGATGGGGTCAGGTCTTGACTTATTCCTCGCCGCTACGCCGAGGGCGTCGATCAAGATTCCGGCCGCTTGGGCTCGCCGGGTGCGTAGTCAGGCCATCTTGGCCTGACACCGTCAGGGCTGGAAGCCCTGACTACGCACGCTGCTGGCCGGGATTATGATCAAGGCCCCCAGGGCGAAGGTTGTCCCTTGCCCGCGGCTATGAAGGATTGGTAACCCTCCACGGCTTGCGCTTCGGTCTGGCCGCCGCGCAAGCGTTGCCACGTCCCCGCCATGCACCTGAGCGATCACGACCTCAGACAATTCGACGACACCTACCTCGACACGCTCTCGGCCGCGCAGGCCCGGGCGTTGTTGGGAAAGGCGCTGGCGGATCTGAAGGCATCGCGCGAGCGGCTGGGGCAAAACCCCCTAAAACAGTTCGCGCCCACCGAGCACGCGACTGCCTTGGGGGGGGCGTGGCAGTGGTGACACACCCGACGGCGATCACGACGCTGATCCCGACGTCCCATCGGCGTCGGCCGACCGGGCCGCCGCGGCGCATGCCCCCGGGGGCGCCGAGGAATCGGAGGAGTCCCCGGCGCCCCGGCCGCGCCGCCAGGGGTCACGCCGCACGGTCACCGGCCAGCCCCCGGGTCGGCGGATGGGTGCGCCGGAGCACAGCCGGACGCAACACTTGCCGATCGACGCCGAGCAGTCCCACCTCCCCACCTGCTGTGCTGGGTGCGGCCAGTCGTTGAGCGCCGCGCAGGAATCGCGGGCGCACAACGCTCGCTACGAAATCGACCTCATCCAGCCCGGTGCCGAAGGTACCGGACTGCAGCTACGGCAGACCAAGCACACCTATTTTGAGAGCCGCTGCACCTGCGGCCACTGGACGCAGGCCCAACCGGGGCGTGCGGCGGCCGAAGCCGATTGGGTCATCGCCCGGCGCATCAGCTTGGGCACACGGACGGCCCAGGGTACCCGCGCCTTCGCTCACTTGGCCAGCGTCATCGAGACCTGCCGCAAGCGGGCCGCCTCACCCTGGCCGGCATCGATCAAGATTCCGGCCGCTTGGTCTCGCCGGGTGCGTAGTCAGGCCATCTTGGCCTGACACCGTCAGGGCTGCAAGCCCTGACACGCACGCCGCTGGCCGGGATTAGCTTATGTTGCTTTATCCCCTTGGCGAACGCAACAGATCTGTTAGAATCGGACATCTATGCAGCGAGGCTCCGGGGAAGAAATACAGCGACTTCAAGCGGTGGCTGGAGAAACAGGGTGTCCGGTTCGCGCCCGGCAAGGGGAGCCACCTACATGTAGAACTGAATGGCCTGCACTCGGTGTTCCCCTTCCACGGGGCGAAAGAGATCCCGGCCCCGCTGGCGAACGCGATCAAGAAAGACCTCGGCTTGAAGTGAGGACCCGCGATCTTTGATTTCCCTGTCATCTTGGAGCCGGACCCGGAGACGGGAACGGTACTGGTGAGCTTTCCGGACCTGCCGTTCTGCCATTCGGTGGGCGACGACGAAGACGAGGCGTTGCTGAACGCGGTCGATGCGTTGGAAACCGCCCTGGCCGTCTTGGTCGCGGCCCGCCGCCCCCTGCCGGTGCCTCTCGCCCCCGCGGGCCACCCGACGGTGCGCCCGTCGGCCTTGGAATGCGCCCAACTAGGCGACTACCAGGCGATGACCGAGCAAGGGATCCGCAAGGCGGAACTGGCCCGCTATCTGGGCTGGCACCTGCCCCAGGTCGACCGGCTGTTGGACCTTCGCCACGCCTCGCGCTTCGACCAGATCGAAGCCGCCGCCCGGGCGCTGGGCAAGCGCATTGAGATCAGGGTCGCCTGAAGGCCAACCAATAGACCGTTACACTGGCGATTCGGCCCTTGCTCTTGGCGACCACTCCCGCCGCGAAGCCTTCGCCATCCGACGAATCACCCCAAACGCGCGCCGCGCCAAGTTCACTTGTCGGCCTCGCGCCCTGGATCGCCCTGCGCCAGGCCGCCGCCCAGCCCCAGGCCCAGTCCTCCCCCGGCGGCGCTACCGCCGCCGACCCCCGCACCCTTGCCGTCCTGCTTCGTGCCGGCCCGGTCACCACCGCCCGTGTCCCCCTTGCCCTTTGCGCCGCCCCCGCCGCCGGGGCGAGTCGGTCCCTGCTTCGGGATCACCAACGTCGTTGGCACGGGCTCCAGGTCAAGCACCTTGCGAATGAAGTCACGCAGCGAGACCACCAGTTCATCGGTGTGGATCGGGCGTCCCGCGACGAGATCGGTCGCCGCCCGCGCCGCCAGCAGCACCTGCTGCTCGGTGCCGAGCAGGATCACGTCCGACAGCGCCCCTTCAACGGCATCGCGGATGCGGCGCGAACGATCAAAGGAGACGCAGGCCGCGATGTCCTCGCCCGCCTCTGCGTCTGCGCCACCGGCGGACGCCAGGAGATCGCGCCGATGCGTCGGATCGACCGCGAGCTCGCCGGTGAAGGAACCTCCCAGCGTCTTGTAGGCGGCGATCAAGGTGCGCAGGCGTTCGTTGATCTGACGGTTCTCGCGATTGCGGCGCTGCTGCACCGTCTCCATCACCAGCAGACGGATCCCCACCATCATGACAGTAACGACGACCAACCCGAGCAATGTCGTGAGCACCGCCTGCCAGGAACTGAAATCCAGATTACTCATTATGGAAGCCGATCTCCGGGGGGCTGAACCTCGAACCAAATGGCGACTTCTGCCTCCAGGGAACCGTGAAGCGGCCTTGATCATAAGTTCGCCCGCCTCGCCCTCTCGTGACACCGCTCCAGCGGTGTCACGCCTGTGTCGGGCGCTCTGCGCCCCGAGGCCGGCGGGCGGAGCTATGATCAAGGCCCTACGCGACATTGCCAAGCCGCACTGTCCCCGATTGCTTGCCGATTGCTGTCCCCGATTGCTACTACCAACAATGAATCGACTTCGCTAAGCGTTGGGAGGCGCCAATCTCCGTATCCAGCAAAACGCTCCTCATTGATCCTGGAAAAATACTTATGTACCTCACGGTGCTTCGTGTGTGACGAAAGTCCTTCATAAATTCTGTGGCGAAGCAGATAGATATCCGATGATGGGTCTTTCTTCCACATAAGACCAGTCGAAGTATCGGATACGGTGCCATCTCCGTTATCTACGAGTGTACCAATGTTTGTGTTCATGGAGTATGCGGTAAAGATACACGAAGTTTGGCGGAGGGAGTTCTGGGGACAGGGGGTCTTGGGGACAGTTTACTCAATTACGTCTGCCATAGGGCATTAGAAAAATAAACTATCCCCGGAATTGGCATTCGCGAAATTCCGAATTCCCGTGTCAATCCGCGTCATCTAAGGAGTTGAGATACTCTGCGATCACATCTCCATGACATGGCGCGGGCTTGCAATGACAACCAAGGATCTTGCCCCTCAGTTTGAGGACGTCATCCTTATTAAACCTCAAGAACTCACGATCAAAATCATATCTATATTTTCTTATTACTTCTTCGCGATCCCCATCAAACCCTATGGCATATGGGTTGCCCCAAGGGGAGCCGCGACCAATATAAACGTCATGCTTTTCACCCTTATCTACATTGGCAACCTTAGTTAGGGTCGTTTCTATAATCCTGAATTTGATTCCCGAGTTCTTCGCGCGTTCAATAAGACTGATGAACGACTCGCCATCATTGAATATAATGGCATGGGTTACCTCTTCCAGACGGGACTCTTCAAGATGGGCCAGGGATTCTCGGGAACTGCTGTCTGATGACAGATATTTAGAAATAAGCTCATTATAGTCGTCCAAATAAGCAAGGCGGTAGCCGGAGAGATTCGATAATATATTCGACACCTTCGCCTTAAACTTCCGATATGATGAGAAGTTTCTTGGGTATGCGATTAAAATAGTGGGTATTTGCTGGATAGTCATAATAAATGAATAACATCGATATTGGCGTCCCAATGCTGATTAAGATACTCTACAACCAAGCGCCGGTGACAGTGGTGCGGTGTATGTTCGCTGCACAACAAACATCCGTTGTCGAAAAACTCTTTTCCAAAAGCTAATCAGAAAGCTAATCAGGGTCAGACCACGGTTTCCCGAGCCAATTAGAGAAACCGTGGTCTGTTCCTTGTTTCGCATGGGTTTTCATTAATTAAAGGATTCTGACTCTTTTACCCTCTATTGTCCTCCCCTGATGAGCTGGCGTATTAGCACAACCGTAGTGGCGCGCGCTCGCTTTTCAGGCGTATGTTCGGCTGACTACCCTTGAAGCAAGTGATCATACTCTTCGTGGGTAAATACTTCAACAGATTTGTTTATGAGTTTCAATTATACTAAGCTGCTGCTTTTGAACGCTTAACGTTTTCGTGCTTATCTGATTTCCTACAATCCATTGTGTTGACGTACTTACCAATCCAGACCCAAACTTAGCCGCCTTCGTCTTCCATAGCGAGCGCTCGATGGTCGCGGCCGACCCGAGCAGACCAGAGTTTTCCAACTTTCTTGAAGCGTAATGACGGATGACGCGGATCATCTTTGAGGATCTCGTAGTTCTTCCGAGCGATTTCCTGGACTGGTACCGGCAACGCATGAAAGCGACTCCAGAAGCGCGCCGTTGTCTTGTGCTTCACAGGCTGCGAAGACTCCCGGCCCTTTTCTCGTCAATGGCTTCCTCGATCAAGAAATCAAGTTTTCCTGCGGCAGAATCTCTTTCGATTTCTTCATCCCAAGCCTGCCAGTCACGTTCGGATAACCAATGTGTTAGCTTCATATACTCCCGGTGCGGCAGAGCTTCGATATCAGATTTTATTTCTTCAAACGTCTTCATGCGAAAAACCTCTTGTATACCGTAGTAACGCTTAGCGGACGCTCGCTCCTTGGCCACCCGTTATCGCGCCGAGCTAAGCTTGGCGTCTCTTGCGGGGTGTAAGTCCCCGTCGGGTAAGGGCTAGCGACCCGCCCGTATCGAGTGTTGGTCCCATTGCGGAGTGGGGTAACCCGCGAACAATAGTATGGGGCAAGCGTACACAGAGAATCTTGTAGGCCGTAGGGGAAGTGCTGGTACAGCTTCGAAATGGCTAATGCGGATGCCGACAGTTTTAACGTGCTGGAAGGCAACATGACGTACACGCTGCATCGCGAGTGTACCGATGTCCGCCGGAGTCCTCAGGCCATGGCATGTAAGAAGAGAGACGTTCGAGAACTCGGGAAGCCCCGTCGGCTCCTGGATGAAATAAGATGATGAAGCCGTCAGTGTTGGGACACGTAAGGGTGATGAGCCCGGAAACGGCGTGGGCACGGGTGGAGTCATCGTGCATGGAGCATCCAGGCAGGCTGGCGACAGCCGTATGCTTACGAGGTGTCTTATCGGGCATAGTAGTCGGAGATTGGGAAAGTGTTAGCGGCTTCCAAGAAGCGCGGAAAAATGGCGAACTCACCTGCGGTAGGAGCGGGGGGCCGGGGCGCCCACGGAGGAGCGCCGACCGGGCGGGGATCAGAACGGCATGGGGTCGCCG
>Ga0247835_1003106_pt1 | contig 16224 bp, 14 predicted proteins | sample LaCtaG_3_FD_189912 | JGI IMG/M metagenome (GOLD analysis project Ga0247835, IMG submission 189912) | Freshwater microbial communities from meromictic Lake La Cruz, Castile-La Mancha, Spain - LaCruzMarch2015_13.5m | ecosystem: Environmental > Aquatic > Freshwater > Lake | place: Spain: Castile-La... | reverse complement strand
CGTCCTTCCGTCCGCCTCCCATTGCTTTCGCACGCCGCATGCGCCATACACAACGAAATGACCGGCACGAATGGCATCAAAGGTTTCTTCCATAATCCGCCGACGCAGGGACTGGCCTGGTGCCAATACAATGTTCTGATTAAATACAAAGGCGTGCTCTGGTTCGAGGCTGCTTGCGATCGTATCGACCCTCACCGGCACAGTCGTGTCGTTTGCGAAAACCAGGGTCGCGGGATAGCGAATATTGACCTGGCGTTCCTCGTCGAAATAGCACCCGGCAGTCAGGGTGAACAGAAAAAAAGCAATCGCAGGTCGGGTCATTTTCTTACCCCGTGCGCGCTGAATACAACCCGCGCCAGCCACACCAGCGACCCAGCGACTTGACATCAGCCTCGCTGGCGACAAGGCGCTCAACTGCTACGGTCTTGTTGTTGCGGTTGATGATCACGTCGACCCCGTCTTCTGCGGCGGTCTGGTTGTCGAACGCAAGAATCTCCGTCTTTGTCTCTCCGCGAAATTCCGCACGAAGCTCGCGCCTGAGGTCCAGACCTTTGAGCACTTTGGTATCGAGAACTCCGGCAGTGCTATAGCCGTCCCACCGGCAGTGATGGATACCAACCGCTCGCTCTCTTTGCAGATCCTCGAAATAGATTCACCGCTTTCCCGTTCCACACGTCATGCCTCCACGATGAGAATGAAGAATCGCCGATTCGGCCATCGTCGCCGGATAAACGCGGTAACTCTAGCGGAAAGATGTCTGATCGACAAGGCATCTACGAGGCTGGGCGCCGCGCGGGAAGTTGGTGGCAATCCGGTACGGAGGCGCCGGGGCGGGCGGCTCTTCCGTGCTCATCGGCGCAGCCGCGCTGCGTCTGCCGGTACAGGTGCGCGGCGCTGCCGCTGGTCGGCTGGCTGACCGGACCGATCGCGAACCCCGGCCACTCACACCCTTGCGCGCAAAGGGCCGCGCCGGGCCGTCGCCGCGGCCATCACGGACCGTGGCCGGACTTTCGATCAACGCCCACCGGCTGCCTTAGGCGCGGCTGACACGTGGCCACCGGGAGCGCCGCACCCCAGTGCGGTGCAGCCAGTGCCGCGGTTGCTTGCGTGGCGGTGGCGTCCCTGCTGGCGCTCAACCCGACAAGGCGGTGCGCACGGTGTTGGGGTGAGGAATCAACCCCAACATTTCAGCGCCTTGTGTTCGCCAGCATGCTGGGCTTCGTGCCTCAGCCCAACCTACAACGAATACTTGCCCAATCTCTGGAGCGGTGTCACGAGAGGGCGGCGCAGCCTATCCGCAGCAGGTAGCGCCGCGGTTTTCCGCGAGGCCTCGCCGCACTGGGGTGCGGCGCTCCCAGGGTGCGGCGCTCCCAGGGGGCCGCACAGAAGCTCAGCCCCGGGATCGCTAGAGGGCATCTCTCGTCCTCCGACCGTGCGGGGTCCGGTCGAAAGCTCAGGGCTCGTCAGACCTGCGACACGCCCACTACGACCTTGCCCGTTGCCTGCGGGCCGTCTAAGATCACCACGTTGCTCAGCTTAAGAGATTTGGATTCCCTATCCTCTGGGGCAAACCTATCTTTTTGATCATACGAAATGAGCAGATGGAAGCGTTGCGCGCAGTTCCACTTCGCGTTTTCGCCGACCACCTGCTTGTCTATCTTGCCGATTTTATTCCTCCGTTGTTTAATGCCATTGGGGAAAAGCAGATGCGTAAGGCCATCGATTTCGGCATCGCTCGGACCGCAAGGCATGGCTTTACCTACCGCGGCCCTGTCCGATTTCACCTTGAGCCGATGATGCTGCTTCCGTTAATGGTGGCCGCAGTTGCGGGGATTGGTCTTGCGGCCGACACGTTTCCCATACCGCAGGACACGAACGTGACCCGGGTACATAGACTGGAATTTCCGCTAATGCTGACGGGATCGGGTGTTGCGGGGCGCAACTACCTCTTGCCGAAAGCTACTACATTGTATTACGAGCAGGCATTTCCCGAAGGGTTTGTCCGCTACAGAATGTATGTCAACGTCGAGGGGATCGACCTACAGTCGACCACGCTCGACGATCCGACCACAATTGAGCCGGTCAGTGCCTACCCCGTAGCCGGCGCTGAGCTTAGAGATCTGCTTGCCGACTACCCATTATCTAAGGACGACTTGGCATCGATCCTCAGATCCGGACAACTGTCGAAAGACGAGATTAGAGATCTGCTTAGAGAGTTTTCAGAATAGGGTGGCGATACAACGACGCCTGTGCGGTCGGCGTGGCGATTCAGTATCCGACTGCGGCAACCCCTTGCCCGACGCCCGGAGTCCGGCTAACATCGGCCAGCCTTGATCATCGTTCCGGCCGGTGGCAGTCCGCCCGCAACCGGAGGTCGAGGCTTTAGCCGGTGGCGGTTCCCGATATATCCAACAACATCAGTTGCACCTGCAGGCCGGACCGGCTGAAGCCTCGACCTCCGGTGGCCGGAACGATGATCGAGGCCCATCGGCCCGACACCCCGCTCGGGTGGTTGCATCGTTCGCCGGTCTTTTTTGCCCGTGACCGCATCCGCGACTGTCAGGAGGTCAGGAATGCCACAGGCCAGTCCGGCTGGAGCAGGTAGGCGCAGCAGGTCGTTCAGGTTGATGCGTGCGGACGGTCGAGGGGGCCGCGCGCATGAGCCCGGCCGTGAGGTTGCCGGTCCGCACAGCGGACCCTACGGGGGGCCGCGCTCATCACCTTGGAACAAGCATTTGTTTCACGCAAAGGCGCAAAGGAGCAAAGGTTATCAATTCGATATTTCTGTCGCACGGCTCGCCTGCCGGGTGACGGAATCATCGCTTGCAAAGCTCTGTTCTTCTTTGCGTTCTTGGCGTCTTTGCCTGAGCAATGGCCGACTCTAGCATGACCCAACCGCTGCCCCCCGCACTCTATGCCGCTTTCGATGTCTTTCCGTCCGCCAAGGGCGCGGCGGTGCATATCGAGCGCTTCGCCCGGCGGCTCTTCGCGCGGGCCGGGGGCGGGTTGCTCTATGTGCTGGGGGATGGGGAACTGCCGGTCGGACAGCGCGAGGGGGAGGTGGAGATCCTGCGCTACAGCGACGGGCCGGCCAACCTGCTGGAGCGCGCCCTGGGCTTCGGGGCCACCCTGGAGCGGGTGCTCGCGCGGCGCGGCGGCGGGCTGCGCCTGGCCCAGTTCCGCGACCCCTGGGGCGGCGTGCCGCTCTTGCAGCAGCTCCCGCCCGGTTGCCGGACCGTCTATGAGGTGAACGGGCTGCCGTCCATCGAACTACCCGTCGCCTTTCCTGGTATCCTCCCGGCCACCCTGGAGAAACTGCGGGCGGCGGAGCGCTTCTGCCTGGACCGGGCGGACTGCATCCTCACCCCGTCCCACACGATCGCGCACAACCTGGCGGCCCTGGGCGCGGACCCGGCGCGGTTGCGGGTGGTCCCGAATGGGGCCGAGGTGCCCACTGACCCGCTCCCGCCGCCGCCGGCTCCCTGGCCCTATCTGCTCTATTTCGGCGCCGTGCAGCCCTGGCAGGGGCTCCCGACCCTGCTGCGGGCCTTCGCGCAACTGGCGGATTTCAGAGAACTGCGCCTGGCGGTCTGCGCCGCGGTCCACCCGCGGCGGGTCAAGCCCTATCGGCGGCTCGCCGAGCACCTGGGGGTCGCCCCCCGGGTCCATTGGGAGTTTCAGCTCGGGCAGGCGGCGCTCGATCCCTGGCGGCGTCACGCGCTGATTTCGATCGCCCCGCTGACCGAGTGCGCGCGCAACCTGGAGCAGGGGTGTGCGCCGCTCAAGGTTCTGGAGTCTATGGCGGCGGGGGTGCCGGTGGTGGCCTCCGACCTACCCGCGGTGCGCGAGATTCTGACCGATGGGCGCCACGGTCGGCTGGTGCCCCCGGATCGTCCGGGCGAGCTGGCGCGGGCCCTGCGGATTCTGCTGGAGTATCCGCAACTGCGCGCGCAATGGGGTGAGGCGGCGCGCCGCCGCATCGTGGATGATCTATCCTGGGACTGCGCCTTGACCCAGCTCGACACGCTTTACTCAGAACTGGGGCTGGACTGACACTTGAGCCTGGAAAGAGCATTTGTTTCACGCAAAGACGCAAAGACGCAAAGTTTTTCAATGCGATATCTCTGTCGTACGGTTCACCTACCGGGTGACGGGATCATCGCCAGCAAAGTTCTATTCTTCTTTGCGTTCTTGGCGTCTTTGCGTGAGCAATTGCCGATTCTAGGTTGAGGGCTTGCGGACATGCGACTGATCGAGACCTATCGGGCGTACCGGGCACTGACCCCGGAGCAGCGCCGGCTGCTGAAGGAGAAGCGGGTGCAGGGTGAGCGCACGCCGGCGCAGTGGCTCGGGCTGCTCGCCGGCCTGGCCGCCTATGACCGGCAGGCCGACGCGGTGCGCACCTGGGCGACGGCGGTCATGGTCATCGCCCCGCTGCTCCTCTTCTTCGCTGCGCTGTTTGGCGGGATCGCCCTGGGCTATGAGACGTGGGCCCTGCCGGTGGCGATCGGCCTGGCCCTGGTGGCGGGCGCGCCCCTGGTCGCGCTCTTTCTCGCCACGCGCTCCACGGACCTTGCCAACCAACTGCGCGAGGTCGCGATCCCCCTGGTGGCCCTGATCGGCGAGGACCTGGGGGCGAATGCCCGGGTGCGCCTCGGGCTCGACTTGCGCGGCGGGACGGTGACGCCCAAGCTGCGTGAGACGCGGCCCGCCTCCAAGATGGGTGGCCGTACGATCCGCGAGCGGGTCTTCCAGGACCCCTGGATGAGCGGGGCGGTCTCCCTGAGCGATGGGGCCAGGCTGCGTTGGCGGCTGATCGACCAGGTCCGCGAATACCGGATCTCCCGGCGCAACGCCCGGGGCAAGACCAAGACCAAGACCAAGTTCCGCGTCGACAGCCTGGCGCAGGTTGCGCTGGACCTGCCCGTCGCCCGCTACCGGCTGCGCCCGCGGCAGCCGGCGGATCCGGGGATCCGGGCGCAGGTGTTGGAGAAATGGATCAAGTTGCGGGGGCGCTGCCGGACCCGTCAAAAGGCCGCGGAGCCGCGCTCGGCACCGCTCTCTGAGGTGCTCGGGACCATCACCGGTCTCTATGCCCGCGCCGAGCCCATCCACAGACCGGAGGTGAGGCATGTCTAGCTGTACCGTCAGACGCGGTTTTCTCACCCTGCGCCCGTGCGGGGAGCCGGCGGTTGCCCAGTGCGGGTCCTGCGGGCGCCCGGTCTGCGCCGGGCATCTGGTTGCCCGTTCTGAGCAGGGCCCTGAGCATGGCCCCGAGCGCGGCCCTGCGCGCGCTGGGCCGGGCTCGGTCGTGGGCGGGCAGGGCGCCCGTCCGGCCCGCGGTGGCGGCCCGGATCGGATCCAGGGCGCGGCCGGCGACCGGGCCGGCGCCCTCTGCGCCGAATGCAGCGCGCGCCAGGCCTCCGCGGACCTGTCGGTCACTGACGACGCTTGGACGCCCACGGATGCCTGGCGTTTCGGCTACCGGGACAGCTACTACCGGGACAGCGGCTATCGGCCGCCGTCCGCCGGCGGGGCGGCCACCGGCGCCGCGGCCGGTGCCACGATCGGCGCCGCCACCGGCTTTCATACCGGCGGGGCCTTTGGCGGTGAGGGGCCCCAGTCCGCCGCCTTCCAGACCGGCGGGACCTTCGACGACCTCGACCGGGAGGCCTTCGATCCGGTGCTTGCTGCCGCCGGTGTCCTGCCGGACGAGGACGCCGACCCAAGCCTCTTCGACAGTTGATCCGGCCGATGGAACTTACCTCCGACGGGGCCGGGGCGCGTCCCGGGGCCGCCTGGCGCGTCGCCTGGCTGACGGAGAACTATCCGCCCGGTCGCGGCGGCATGGCCCAGTCGTGTGATCGCATCGTGCGGGGCTTGCGCGCCGCCGGGGTGGAACTGGACCTGCTGCACTGCTGTGAGCGGCTGCACCGCTGGGAGGAGTGCCGCCAGGCCGGGGGCCGCTATTTCGCCTGTCCGGTGGAGCGCGACCCGGCGCACACGCTCAACCGACTCTGGGCGCGCCTGGCGCGGGAGGCGGACCGCTACACTCACCTGGTCGCCTTCGGCGGCGCCCTGCCGCTCCTGGCCGCGCCGGTCTTCGCGGCCTGGATGGGTCGGCCGCTGATCGTGCTGCTGCGCGGCAACGACCTGGACGCGGCCCTGTTCCACCCGGCGCGCGCCCAGGTGTTGGCGCGCGTGCTCAAAGCCGCGGCCCTGGTGGGCTGTGTGACCCGCGAGCAGGTGCGCAAGACCCAGGCGCTCTACCCGGGGCTCGACACGCGCTGGGTCCCCAACGGGATCGACCTGCGCGACTGGACCCTGCACCCCTTCGACCGGGAGCGGGCGGGGCAGTGGCGCTCGGAGGTCTTCGCGCCGCGGCGGCTGGTCATCGGGCTCTTCGGCCACCTCAAGGCCAAGAAGGGCCTGCTCCTGCTGCTGGAGGCACTGCGCGACAGCCGGCAGCGCGACCGCTTCCACGCGCTGCTGGTCGGTGAGCTGGCGCCGGAGGCGGCGGACTGGATCGAGCGCGAGTGCGCGGATCTGAGCCTCACGGTCCTGCCCTTTCTGGACCGCTATGATCTCCTCCCGCTCTATGCCGCCTGCGACTATGTGGCCTTGCCGTCCTTCTACGACGGCATGCCCAATGTCATGCTCGAGTCCCTGGCGTTAGGTGTGCCGCTGATCGCGGCGCGGGCCGGGGGCATGGCGGACCTGCTGGCCGACGGCGTCCACGGCTTTCTGTTCGATCCGGGCGACCTGCACGGCGCCCGGGACGCGCTGCACCGGGCGGCGCGCGCCACGGCGGACGAGCACCGCCGCATGGGCGAGGACTGCCGCGCCCTGGCCGCCGGGCGCCTGGGCGCGGAGCTTGAGACCGGCGCCTACCTCGACCTGCTGGCGGCGGCGGATTGAGATGAGGGGCGTCGATCATCATTGCCGCCACTGCGCCGACGGCGAGGCCGCTGGTCCGCACAGCGGACCCTACGAACTCGCGCCCGTAGGGTCCGCTGTGCGGACCAGCGAGGCCGCGCCCGGCGGGGTGGTCGGGATCATGACAACTGAACATGAACAGGAGAAGGTCGTGTCATCGTATCGGATACCGATTGCTGCCCGGCGCGGCCCGGGCATCTTGAGCGCCGCGCTCGTCTCGCTGTGCCTCTGGGGCGGGCTGGCGCTGGCCGCGCCGGGTGAGCGCCTGGAGATCGCCGACGGGGCCGGGAGCCCGGTGCTGGTCCTGGCCCTGGAGGCGGACCGGGTGACGGTCAGCGATGGGGTGGGCGCCCCGCTGCTCGTGGGCGCCCGCGCCGCCCCCGGCCGCACGGATTACCGCCGGCCCGACGGCACCGCCTTCGCCGCGGCCAAGGGCGACGCCGAAGCCTTCAAGCTCAGCGCGCCGGACGGCCGGCTGCTGCGCAAGGTCAAGCGCGACGGCGATCGCATCAAGATCGCGGACAACGCGGAAAACGCGGGCGCGGCCGTGCTGCGCCGTCGCGGCGAGGACAAGTGGGAGGTAGAACTGGAGCAGGCGTCGTTCGGCAAGGTCAAGGACTACCCGGCGGACGGCCGCTCGCGGCTCAAGGTCAAGGACCGCGAAGGCGAAACCCGCTATACCCTGGCCGCGACGCCCCTGACCCCGGTTCCGCTCGTGCTCCTGATCCCGGACCTGCCCCCGGGAGAGGCGCAGGCGGTCATGGCCGAGATCCTGCTGCGCGGCTGGCGCTAGACCGGCCGCCGCCGTGGGGGAGGACCTCTACTATGCCCTGGGGGGCGGTCACGGGCACCTGACCCGGGCGCGCGCGGTGCTGGCGACCCTGGGTATGCAGGCGCGAGTGCTCGCAGTCCCGCGGTACGCGCAGGACCCGGAACTGACGCATGGCCTGGACCTGCTACCGCTCCCCGCGGACCTGGTAAACAGCCCGGGGGATCTGGGCGCCTGGCTCGGCCGGCTCCTGTGGGAGACCCGCCCGCGGCGCCTTATGCTCGACAGCTTTCCCTGCGGCCTGCTTGGGGAACTGGCCGGGATGGCGCTGCCGCCCGGGCTCCAGATCCACTATCTGGCCCGCCTGCTGCGCTGGGAGCAGTATGCCCGGCGCATCCGGGGCGTGCCGCCGCCGCTCGCCCGGGTGTACCTGCTCGAGCCGCTGAACCCCGACCACGCCGACTGGCTCGCGCGCCTGGGTGCGCGGCCGGTCCCGCTGCGGCTGGTCGATCCGGACCGGCCGCCGCCGCTGGACGCCCTGGCCCGATTCGCCGCCCTGCCGCCGCCGCGCTGGCTGGTGGTACATTCGGGACCGGCCGCGGAGATAGACGCATTGCTCGCCTACGCCCGCGACCTGGCCGCGGCCGAGGCGGTGCGCCCGACCCTGGTCCTGGTCGCCCCGCGTTCACTGACCGGCCCGGACCCGGGCGTCGTCCGGCTCTATGCGGCCCCCGCGAATGCCCTCTATCCCCTGGCCGAGCGCATCCTGACCGCCTGCGGCTTCAACGCCATGCGCGAGACGCTGCCCTATCGCGACCGTCACCGCTTTCTGCCCATGCCGCGCGCGCTGGACGACCAGTATGCCCGTGCGACGCAGCGGCGCGAGGGGCCGCGATCATTATCCCGGCTATCGACCCTCGCCAATGTAGGTCGCCCTTCAGGGCGACCGGCCGACAGCGCGGGGGCCTGGTCGCCCTGAAGGGCGACCTACACCTGTCCATGGCCGGTACTGCGCAATGGCATTATTTTAGATGAGGTTAACTCGCGTTGCTCCGCTGGGAGACAGTGCCGTGCTGGTCGAATTCGACAGCGATTCGGGCGAATCGCCGTGCGCCTGGATTCAGGGCTATTGCCTGGCGGTGCGGGCCGGTGCCTGGCCCTTTGTGCTGGACCTGGTGCCGGCCTTGCGCAGTGTCTGCATCCATTATGACCCGCTGCGGCTGTATGACGATGGCTGGACCACGAGTGCCTGGCTTGCCGCGCTGGAGCAGTTGGAATGCGTACCGGTCCCGGAGTCCGCGGTGCGCCGGCACCGCTTGCCGGTCTGCTATGACGCCGACTTCGGGCTGGACCTGGACGCGGCGTCACGGCACCTGGGGATGTCGGCGGAGGCGCTGATCGAAGGGCACCTGGCAGCGGTCTACACCGTGGCCATGATCGGATTTGCCCCGGGCTTTCCCTATCTGGAGGGGCTGCCGGAGGGTCTGCGTCTGCCCCGGCGCGCCACCCCGCGCGCCGGCGTGCCGGCCGGCAGCGTGGCCATCGCCGAGGACCTGTGCGGGATCTATCCGGTCCAACTGCCCGGCGGCTGGCATGTGCTGGGGCGCACGCCCGTCGTGCTGTTCGACGTCGATCGCCCCTCACCCAGCCTCTTGCAGGCGGGGGACCTGGTGCAGTTCGAGCGGATCGATGCGGCGCGCTTCGCGGTGCTCGGCGGATGTTGAAGGTCCTGCGGGGCGGGCAACTCGCCAGCGTGCAGGACGGCGGGCGCCCGGGCCTGCAGGCCCTGGGCGTCACGCCCGGCGGTGCCCTGGACCTGGTGGCGCTGCGGGTGGGCAACTGGCTGGTCGGCAATGCCGGGACCCTCGCGGCCATTGAAATGACCTGGGCGGGCCTGCAGGTCTCGTTCACCGCGGACACCCTGATCGCCCTGACCGGGGCCGTGGCGCCGGTGACCTGCGACGAGGTGCCGGTGCCCTTCCGGCGGCCGGTCTGGGTCCGGCAGGGCGCGGTGCTGCGGATGGGTCAGGTGCGCGACGGCGCCCGCGTCTATCTGTGCGTGCAGGGCGGGATCCTCACCCCCGCGGTCCTCGCCGGGCAGGGTACCGACCTGCGCAACCGCTTCGGCGGCCACCAGGGCCGTGCGCTGCGCGCGGGCGATACGCTTGCGCTGGCGCCCCAGCAGGAGCGCTATCCGCGGCTGCGCGCCCGGTTGCAGTGCACGGGCGCGGGCCTCGTCAGCCCCAGTTGGGAGGTCTCGCTGTGGCGCGATGACGCGGCGCCCGGTGGGACGCCGATCAGGCTCCTGGCGGGTCCGCACCAGTCGGGGCTGGGGCGCGCGGGTCTGCGCGCGCTGCATTCGGCACGCTTTCGCGTGCAGCCCCAGTCCGACCGCCAGGCGCTGCGGTTGCAGGGGGTCGCGTTGCGGGCGCAGCATGAACCACTCAGGTCGGCCGGGGTTTGCTTTGGGGTCCTGCAACTGCCGCCGGACGGCCATCCAATCCTGCTCCTGGCCGATCATCAGACCACCGGGGGCTACCCGGTGATCGGGGTCGCGGCGAGCGTCGAGCGCTCGCGCCTGGCGCAACTGCGGCCGGGCGATGACCTGAGCTTCGTCCCCTGCGGTCTGGAAGAGGCGCAGCGGCTCCTGCGCGAGCGTGAGCAGCGATTAGGGGTGATGCGTGATGAACTGGCCTGGCGTATCGAGCACTGCTGAGATGGACCTCAATGCCGATCTGGGTGAAGGCGCCCCCACGGACGCTGCGCTGATGCCGCTCATCGCGCGCGCCAACATCGCCTGCGGCGGCCACGCGGGTGACCGCTCCAGCATGGACGCGGCGCTGCGACTGGCCCGGCGCTATGGCGTCCAGGCCGGGGCGCACCCGTCCTATCCGGATCGCGAGCACTTCGGGCGGATCGAGACCGGCGCCGCGCCGGCCGCGATCGAGGCGGACTGCACCCGGCAACTCCTGGCCTTCCGGCAGGCGGCGACCGACTGCGGTGTGGCGGTCTGTCACGTCAAGGCGCACGGCGCCCTCTATCATCGGGTGATGCAGGACGCGCCGGCCGCCGACGCCTTTCTGCGCGCGGTGCGGGCGGTCTGGCGCGACTGTGCGGTGATGGGCCTGCCCGGCGGCGTGCTCCAGGCGCGGGCGCGGCTGGCCGGGATCGGCTATATCGCGGAGCTGTTTGCCGATCGGCGCTATGAGGCGGACGGCAGCCTCACCCCGCGCGGCCACCCGCAGGCCTCCATCACAACGCTCGACGAGGCGCTGGCCCAGGTGCTCAGCGTCCGCGACACCGGGCGGCTGCGAACCCGGACCGGCGAGTGGATCCAACTGCACGCGCAGACCGTCTGCGTGCATGGGGATGGCGAACAGGCGCTCGCGCTGGCGCTGGAACTTCACCGCGTGTTGTCCGGCCCCAGGTAGACCCGACCGCGTATCGGGCGGCGACCTCGGCGGCCTTGGCGCGGGCGGCGGTCCGCACAGCGGACCCTACACGCATAGTGGCGCCCACGGGAACCCCGGTTGGTAACGGCATAAGGGAAGCTTGGGGGGTGCCGTTCGGAGTAGGTGCGTTTGCCGGTCAGCTTGCCGGAACTTCAATCTGCGCGAGCAACAAAGACATCTGGGGTTCAATCCGAAGACCCGTGGGACGAAACCGTTGAACGACCGTCGGGTCGTGACCTCCCGTTCACGTCAGAAACCCGAGTCACGCTTGCCATGGTTCCAGCCCCTCGGTTCGAGGAGGGGATCGTGCCCGCAGGGAGGCGGCGGGATCATGGGCGGCGGCCAGACGATGCTCGAAAATCCATCCCGAAGAAATGTCATGAGCGCGGCGCGGTGCCGCGTGGGTGCCAGCCCCAGAGCTTATGGATGCCGCGTGGAAGACCGGTATCAAGCGCTGCGGTCGGCGGACAGCATGACACTCACCCGTGGAGAAGCACCATGATTCGTGGTCTTCGTCTTCTTTCATCGACTGCCGATCGTCAGGGGTCGGGTTCCACCCATGTTCGGGATAAGGGGTTGCGGCCACCCAGAAACCGCCAGCGGGCGTTGCAGGTCATCGCCGCAGCCTGTACCGCGATCGGTGTCGGTTTCGGCCTTTCTGCGGGCGCACCGGCGACGGCCGCCGCCCAGCAGATCGAGTTCCGCGAGGGGCCCTTCGATCTGGCGACGAGCACCTATCTCGGGAAGCTCGATTTGAAACGGCCCTACCCCCTCGGCGATCTCCAGCCGACCGTCATCTACAACGGCGACGACCGCTCGCGCCCGCTGTTCGAGATGTGGTGGTTCGGGCGCCAGGACCCGGCGGCCCCGGACCTGCCCCCAATGAACCTGGTCGCGACGGATCGGATTTTCTACAGCAGCAGCGCCGACGGCCAGACCTGGGCTACGCCCCAGGTTGTCCTGAAGGGACGCGGCGGTACCCGCAACGCTGCCGATGGGCCGGCGGACGTTGGGGATGACCACTTGGTCGGCTCACCCTCGGTCCTGCGCATCAATGCAACCTATTACATGTTCTACGAGGCCTATGCGACCTGGGCCACACCGATCAACCGGGTCTTCAGCCCGGCGCGCGGCGACACCTGGGGTGGCGGAAGCGGCATGACGGGGGCTTGGTCCGCAGGCTTCTGCGGCGCTGGAAACGCGCCCGACTTCGATCCCTCCTACACCGTCAACGAGGCGCATCTCGGGTATGCGCCCCTGGAGGCGAAGCCGGACACGGTGCCGATCTATACGGGGGAGGTTCGCTATCGGACCCATGGGAACAAGCTCAATCGCTTCGCCTCACGAACCCCGACGGCGCCGCAGTGCGGGGCCGAAGATCGCCGACCACTCAATGGCGGCGAGCCGGTCTTCTGGCTCTATCGTCAGTCGGCGAGCGGGCGTCAAGCCCTCTATTCCTGCTTCGATCCCCAGTTCAGCAATAGCTTCGTCTCGCGCGACGCTCAATGCGAAGGGCACGGCGTCCAGGTCGAGTTGCTCGGCTACGCCGCGGCTACCCGTGACAGCCCAGACCTGGTTGGGACCCAGCAGAACCGTATCTACCTGGCCACCTCGACCGACGGTGTACACTGGACGCGCTACTCGGGTCCGGGACGTGAGGGGGCACTGGTGGTCCCGCGCAACGAGACTACGGCGCGCTGTGCCACGCCGAAAGACCCCTATGTGGTTCATTACAACTACGGCGCGGGCTATCCCGCGGCCCTGGTGCGCGACGGCCGGCTGGAACTCTATGTCTACGACGAATCGGTTCCCGGCGACGATTGCGCCAGCCAGCCGAACAACTGGCGGATCAGCCTCCCGGTCGCGGATATCCACAGCAAGGGCGCGTGGCAGGCGGCGGCGGGGGCTCGCCAACAGGTCCTCCGGGGATTTGGGTCGGACATCGCCTGGAGCCCGGTGCAGAAGCGCTATTTCGGCTTTGGTCTGAATCCCCTGACCCCGAGCCTCGATCCCTGCGACCGGCGATTCGAGCAATCACCGACACTGGCTTGGTCGGACCATGATCCGCTGCCCGATCAACCACTCGACCTGAGCCAGTCCTTTGCAACACCTCTTCCCACCAATGTTGGACCGACCACGCTCGGTCGCTGGGGCGCCTGGGGCGGCTTCGCCCGCACCGCCCTTGGCCATACCGTCGATGATGCCCGCCAGGGTTACTCCGCCATCCATCTCTATTATTCGGCCCAGGATGGCGGCGCCTGTACCGACTCCCGCAACATGGCCGATCTGGTCGGGGCCTACGACCTCGATCACATCCTGATGTTCGTGTACGCCCCTGGTGCGGTACCACCCCCGCCTCCGCCTCCGCCCCCGGCGCCCAAGGAGTACCGCGTCGCTTTGCAGACCTCCGGCGGTCGCTACGTCTCGGCCGTTGCGGGCGGGGGGAGCACGGTCAACGCAAAGGCGAAGGCCATTGCGACGGCGGAGACCTACAGTCTGATCGATCTCAATGGCGGTCAACTCATGGCCGGTGACAAGGTCCAGTTCCGGACCTATTCCAAGCGTCATTACCTGGTCGCGGAGGCCGGCGGCGGACGCAGGCTGCTTGCCAACCGGACCACGGCGGGTGCCTCGGAGACCTTGACCCTGGAGAAGGTGGGCGGCGCGGGCCCGGTGGGCTTCGGGGCAACCGTTGCCCTGCGTAGCGACAAGGGCTACTACGTGGTCGCCGAGAACGGCGGCGGGGGTGCGGTGAACGCCAACCGGACCGCGGTCGGCGCCTGGGAACAGTTCCGGTTGCAGCAGTCCTCGAGGTAAGCTGCCGTGATCGTCTTGGCACGGCCCGCCCCGGCCGGGAACCCTCCGGGCGCGGGCCGGCACCCTTGTTATGGTTCTGATACGTCGGGAGAGAGACGATGCCGAAGGCAGCGAGAAGACCGAAAAACCTGATGTGGGGGCTCGCCCACGACGTTCGCGATTGTCTGCAGGAGGCGCTGACGCGAGCGCGCTTTCCCGCCGGGGAATTCAACCTGGCGCTCCAGATGATACTGTCTCGCAACCCCTATGCCCGAACCGTGCTGTTCCGCAGCTTTGGGGCGCCGCAGAGCGGCATTCCCGTGCTCCATGTCCGAGCGACGGCATTCGAGGAAGCGACCGGGCCTTTCGAGGAGGCGGACCGTCCGGCCGCCAATGACGACCTGGACGCCTCTCCTGACGAGGAACCGGCTCCGCTGCTCGGCCACATTTGCGAGCAGGCGACCTGCTACGTCAATTGTGTCTTCTTACGCCCCATGGAACTCGCGCCCGCACTTGTGGACCAGCCATCGAACATGCACAAGCTCGCGGTTTTGCTGTATCGGCTGGCGAGTCCCGAACACTTCTGGGCCCTGGTGCGGGCGGAGCGCAGCAAAGAACGGTATGCCCTTCAGGATTGCGAGCCCTCGTTCAGCCCGGTGGCCGGGCGACTCGACGACCAAATCAAGCAGCAAGGCGAGCGGTCCACGGCAAGATCGCACACGGCGCGCAAGCGGTACGGGGCCATTTGGCTCACGGCAGCGCAGTGCGGTACCCAGATGCCGGAGGAGATGGGCTTTTTCGACGTACTGGAAGCGGCCCCACTGCCGTTGCGGCAGCCTCTTGGTGACGCGGTTCTTGAGGTCTTGAACGATGTCCTCGAAACCTTGAACAAGCGCTACAGTCTGCTGCGCTCCTGCGGCCTGGACCCGGATGACTGGCACCATCGACACACCCTGGAGGTCGATGCGAAGCTCCGCGACCACGTCAAGACCAGGACCGGCGAAGGCGGTTGCCGAGGCTATAGCCTTTCCGTATCCGCGCTCCGGGACCTGAAGCGACTTCGTGAAACCGCCCAAGCGCTTCAGCGTACCGGCGAGGTCAGCGGCCCGCACGCGGTTCATGCCGCCTTCGAACAGGCCTTCGCCAGGCTCCTGGGTACCGGCAAGGCGTTTGCCGGATTCAAGACCTTTCAGGGTTTCGCCTCTATGGCCTTTGCCCGGGAGATGATGAACCTGAACACGGTCGCCTGGAACGATACTGAGGGCTATGAGGAGCCCGCCGCGCTGTCCGAAGAGGAAGATGCCGTCATGAGTGAGCAGTTGGCGGACCTGCTCGATGACGAGCCCTTCGCGCGGGAGGAGCTTGCCGTCAAGTATGTCCTGCTGGAGGCGGGTATCAATGGACGCCCGGTTCACCGGGAACGGGGCGATCAGGGGGTCTTCGCCGACCGGACCCTGGCGCGCCTGGTCGCGGCCTCCCCAGTGCTTGCTGCCCTGTCCCAGGACGAACTGCGGGAGGCCCTGCAACTCAAGGTCGCGGCATTCAGGGACAAGGCCGTCCGGATACTGCAAACGAATAGGAGGGTCGCGTCATGAGCAACCACGTCGACGAGGGGCACAAGCGCCAGGCGCTCCTGGCCGAGTTGGTCAGGCGGATCGACTCGATCGAGTGGTCCCCGCCCGTCACCCTGGGTGACGCGGAGCGGCTCTTGCGCCGCCTGCCCGCACGCGGGGAAGCGGAGAGCCTGATCGACTGGAACAACCGCGTCCTGCGCTCCCGGCGCCTACCCCGTCCTACCGCTCGGATCATCCCCTTCCGACTGCCCGCGGCGGTCAGGGTGCGGGTCATGGGCACCGTGGTCGCCCGGGCGGCAGCCGAGGTCGAGGGCGCGGAACCGAAGCTGCCGACCGAGCTCACGCACGACTGCTTCCGCCTGACCTATCAGGCCGAGGGCGGCCGTATCCAGGTCTTCCTGGAGGTGCTGGGTCCCGAACTGCTGAACCTGGTCGTCGGCACCGTCGTGCATGTCACGGGTCCGGATGGGCGCGATCAAGTCCTGCAGACGGTGCGGCTCGACGCGCAGGGCGAGGCGCGGTTCGACCTGGACGACCGCCCCGAGGTACGGACCTGGCTCCAGAATGTCACGGTATACTTGCTATAGGCATAGGTTGCGGTATTATAAATAGCATTTTCCCTGCTGCCCGAGCAAGCTAGGGAGGTAGCCCCTCCCAATCTTTGAATTCTTATGGAGCCATGACATGTACAATTGCG
>Ga0247835_1003105_pt1 | contig 16229 bp, 14 predicted proteins | sample LaCtaG_3_FD_189912 | JGI IMG/M metagenome (GOLD analysis project Ga0247835, IMG submission 189912) | Freshwater microbial communities from meromictic Lake La Cruz, Castile-La Mancha, Spain - LaCruzMarch2015_13.5m | ecosystem: Environmental > Aquatic > Freshwater > Lake | place: Spain: Castile-La... | reverse complement strand
GCCGAAATCTTCCGAAGTCTCAACATTCTCAGGATTTGTCTTGGTGGTGGGATTTTTCCGTCTTCTTGATTGGGCGTCCTACACATTTTTTGTGGATAGGCTAGAGATCTGGTACGGCTGGTTGCAGGTTATGAATCTTATGCTGTTCTCTTTTGCAAAATATTTTGCATGTAAATATTGGATGCAGGCTCGTCCGCAAGCTTATGCCCATGGCCATCAAACCAAGTAATGCTTACGCCAACCTGACAACTGACCATTACCTAGGCGATTACGCGAAGGGCTTCACATACACGCTTTGCAAATGAGAATCCTCCTCTACACCGACCTCACTATCCGCTCTGACCAGCTTTTCTGGCACCGCGATCTCGGCCTTTTGACAAAAGCATTCTGGGATCTCGGCCACGATGCCTACCTTGTCGTGCATTTAGCGACCGAACCTAGTGCTACCCCCGCAGTACCGAACGAACTTGATCACCCTAGGGAGCAACCCTGCGAAGCTCAGCAAGGTTTACCGAGACTGAGCATAGCAGGGCCAATTCTCCCGCACATGCGGGATCCCGCGAACGCGGGGCAAAATCCGCCCGCCGCGGGCGCCCTTCCCACATTCGCACCTTCCCACATTCCCACATCTGCTACCTCATCAAAAATCAAGAACCCAAAATTAAACATTCCAAATGATCCTGTTCTTTGTGTTTCTCAACAGGACGTTCGAAACCCCCTTTGGTGGAAGGATCATCATCCCAATCTCGTCATCCTCGGTCTCTGGACCCGTCCCAAGTATGACCCCGTCCGCCGAGCTGCCCTTTCTGCCACACCCCACGTCATCGAACGTGCCGATAGCGATGGCATGCGCACTGCCTCCTGCGGTCTTCTCACCTACGCTCAACGTCGGTTCGACTACTTCCGCGACCGCACCTACCGATGGCCATCTCTTCTATCGATCCCTGCTTCAATTGTCTACTCCTTCGCCACCATCTGCGCCACCCCCTGGATTGAGACTCGCTTGGCCCGCACTCTTAAAGTTCTCCCTGCTGTTGCTGTCGAAACCCCTCATGCCACCGTGCTTTGGAAATCCCTTGCCAAGCGCCTCGGGGTCGATCCCTCCAAAATTCACTGTGTTCCTCACCCCATTCAGACCGATATCTTTAAGTTCGACCCCACGATCCCCAAAAAAAACCAGATCATCTCGGTCGGCCGCTGGGAATCTTACCAGAAGAACCTCCCGCTTCTTCTCAAAACTCTCTGTTCTTTTCTTGATAAAAACCCATCGTGGACCTCTCTCGTGATCGGCTCTGGACTTCCCGCTAAATCCCCCCATCCCCAGATCACCTTCCTCCCCCCTCTTTCACCTCCTGATCTCGCCCGCCACATGCAGGAATCAATGATTTTTTTCTTTTCCTCCCGCTATGAAACTTTTGGACTCGCGGCGGCAGAGGCTTCGGCTTGTGGATGCACTGTCGTAGGCCCCTCAAACATTCTAACCCGAGGCAACACCTCCTATCCTACTCCCCTCACTTCTTTTGGCTCTACATTCACTCTCTTGAGAGGAAAACTGCAGCATGTTGCGGATGCCTATCGCCCTTCCTTGAACTCAATGACCCCCCTTTCAGAATCCTTCCCCCAAGACATTGCCCGCATCTTGATTAGCCTGTTTGCGTGAAACACTTCAAAACGTCCAGTGACTAGGTCTATGAATGGCCGTACCTATAATTTTATTCGAAGCCTAGGTGCTGGCTACATTGCGATTGCAGTCAATATCGCTTATACGGTCGCCAGCGTCCCGCTTGCCCTTCACTATCTTGGCAAGGAACAGTTCGGACTTTGGGCACTGGCTCAGCAGATCATGGGCTATCTTATGCTTCTTGACCTTGGCGTTTCCTCAGCAGTAAGCAGGTTTATTGCAGACACGAAAGATGAAGTGAACGGCGGCGAATACGGCAGCATTCTACTTACAGGAGGAACAGTTTTTATTGCCCAAGGCATTTTAATTGGAATTGCTGGCTTCTTTTTTTCCTTTTTTGCTCCAATTCTATTTTCTGTTCCTCAACATCTTGCCGGCGACTTCACAAATGTTCTTACCGTTATAACTACCCTTGCAGGCATTTCGGTCGCGCTTCGAACTCTTGGAGCTCCACTCTGGGCTTTTCAAAGAATGGATGTCTCTTACGGCCTCGGCTCTCTTTCTCTTCTCACAAACCTTGCTGTTTTGTGGGGCGGACTTCATTTGGGCTGGGGAATTTACAGTTTTGCACTTGCAGGCATTCCTGCAGCCTTACTCTGTCCCGCCATCACTCTATGGGTCTGCTGGAAAAGCGGCTTTTATCCAGCCGCCCGCAATTGGGGTCGCCCACATTGGCCGATGTTTCGGAGGATTTTCTCTTTTGGCCAAGATGTTGTATGGGTCGCTATCGGTTCCCATCTCGTGAATGCTAGTCAGATTATGATCCTTAGCCGTTTAGCTGGCTTAGACATTGCCGCTACTTTTGCAATTGGCACAAAGCTTTTTACCATGGCGCAACAGTTCACAGCCAAAATTATTGAAAGCTCTGCCCCAGGCCTAACCGAAATGTTTGTTCGTGGAGAAACCGCAAAATTTCATGTGCGATTTGCCAATGTGTTTGTTCTTAGCACACTTCTAGCTACGATAGGTGCATCCGCTCTCATGGCAGGCAACACCTCTTTTGTTTCGTTTTGGACCTCAGGCTCGATTCAGTGGAGCCTATTTTTCGACTTTGCCCTCGCAGTTCTTCTTCTCGCCACCTCATTGAGTCGCTGCTTGATCTCACTTTTTGGTATAGCCGGTAATATGCGCCCCATCCGTCATATTTATTTCGCCGAGGGCGCTCTTTTCATCGCCCTTGCCTTTCCAGCCGCCTCTTACTTTGGCATTGGAGGTCTTCTCACTGTCTCCCTTGTCGCCCATTTCGCTGTGAACTGTATATTATCCTTCAGGGCATCTGAAAAGATTCTCAACCCGATCCGCCCGATTATTCATTGTGGATTCGTATCGATCGCGATTACCCTCTTCATTGCGATTCTCTCCTTTTTTTCGATTAACTTAGCGCTCCATCCCTTGGCCATCTTTTGCAGGTTTGCTGTACTAGTCGGATTGGCTGCTCTTCTAGGTTGGTTTTATATTTTCACCGCTTCACTTCGTTTAGAATTTGTAGCCAGAGCTCTGGCAGGATTAAATGTCCTTCGCAAGAGGCTGATCAACTGTTAGAATTATAAATTACTATTAAAACTTTATCACTCTTATGGTCTCCCTATCAAATCGTCGCACGAAATCCAAAAATCTAATTTGTATTTTTGGTGCTATAAGGGCAGGAACTTTTGAAATCAGCAATCGAATTGCAGATGCTCGCGACTTTCGTTGTGCAGTCTTTGCTGATATTACGGCCTGCTCATTTCAGGCAATTCCAAAGATCGGCTTATCGCCGTCACTTTTAAAGTCTGCAGCATTCTCTACTTTAATTACTAATATAATGCGATGAAGGTCTTCGATATCAAAATATGTTTAAGTCTCTTCTTTACACGAATCGCCTCCAACCTTTCATCAAGTAGTATCGTGTTTTCCTTGGGTCCTTCAGAGGAGCACCCTTTTTGCAATCCAATATCATCAAACCGGCTTGGTGGTATGCAGATTTTATAATGACCGTGATCCCTAAGCCGCGGTCCTTTAGTTCGTGCAGTCCATCGATGCCTAATCTTGTTGGAACTCCTTCTTCTGCAAGAATAGTGCATAAATATAAGCGATTGGGGATACTTTGTTGAAACTTTCCCCGGCTAAATTAAGACATCTTCATGCCTCACAGCAAAAAAGAGCAACACTCCGCGGAAGGCTTTATGCTTTTTTGACTCATCCATGGATTACACGATTAGTTTCGTTAGTTTTCGCAAATAAAATACCCAGCTTTTCAGGAACTGTTTATGTTCCACCGCACTCTCCAAAGGAAATTAAAGCTGGCATTTTGTGGGGTCTCTATGAGTACCAAGAACGGTTTTTTATTTCGAATTACCTTCCTCGAAATTATGACACCATTGAACTGGGGGCTAGTCTTGGCATTGTCACTAGAACCATTCTCACTCGCCTAGACTTTGACCGGAAGTTAGTTTCGGTTGAGGCCAACCATACACTCAGAGAATATTGGCTCAAAAATACGGCACGACTCTCCATGGATTTTCCCAACGTGGTTTTGGATAATTCCCTTGTTTGCTACAGTAGCACCGACGGCTTTTCCCTTGGTCGAGATAATTTAACAGGCAGGGCTCTTCCCTCTTTTTCGGACACCTCAATACCCAAAACTACTTTAGGCGAAATTTCGAGAAAGTTCTCCCTCCGGCAACCCTTTTCTTTGGTTATGGATGTGGAGGGCATGGAGTTTGATATTCTTCGCCATGAGGCGCCATTCTTTCGAAGATGCGCTTTTGTTTGTGCCGAGCTTCACGGCTCAAAAGAACAAAATCGCAGTTTTTTAAGTGACATGAGCCAATCTGGATTTGAACTTTTGGCGCAAAAACATGCCGTTGCAATCTGGCAGAGGAGAGCCAATTGATTCCATCTCATTTCTATCGCTTTTTTGCTTTTTGGGAAAAAGCTGGCCCTTGTCGTTGGATATTTACTTTTTGAATCCTCGAGTCTTTTTTAGGGCTGAGACAAGTCTTTGAAAATTTATTGCTGTACACCCAAGAATTTTCATGCGGACGAAGACTCTTTTTTTTCCCGCGAATCGGGTTTGTTTTGCCGTTCTCTTCAGTCTTTAGGTTTTGAGTCTAAGTCTATCCTGCTTTTGCCGCATTATTCTCTCGACTCCACGGACGTTTTGCGTGGGACTTATCAAGAGCTTTGTAACCCAGCCTGGTGGCGGGCTTTACAGTTGGATGGCCTTATTCTTTATTCCTGGGCTGCCCCTCAGTTCACCGCCGTTGCCAAGGCCGTCCATCAAGCGGGAATTCGCTCAGTAATTTACATGGATACCTGTGGCCTAGTTTCCAGACTCGGAAGCCCCAAATCTTGGTGGCTTTATGCCTGGAGACCATCCTGGGCAACAAGCGGGAATTTCTTTTTAAAATTATATTCCTTTACCAAGTTTCTGGTAGATAGCGTTTTGCTTGTCACACCCCGTCGACGAGTACGCCATTTGGCGTATGGACATGCCATTACCCTGCCCACCCGCTCGGGCGTTATGTGGATGAAAAGGGAGGTGTCGCTTCTCGGTCGCCCAGATCTAGCTGCTAAAATTTTTTACTCGCCACACCCACAAAGAAAGCTTTTCGAATATGATGGCACGATCAAAGAAAATATCATTCTTTGTGTAGCTCGGTTTCTGCCTGAAGACTGGCCTCAAAAAAGGCCGGCCCTTCTGGTTGAATCCCTCAACACATTTTTGCGGCAAAATGCCGGGTGGAAGGCCTTCGTAGTAGGGCGGGGATCTCCCCAACTTGCCAAGGCCCTATCTCTTCAACCACATAAAAGCATTTATTTTCTCGGGCCACTACCCCACCAAGAACTGGTCAAGCACTACCAAAAAGCAAAGATCGGGTTTTGGACTTCACTCTGGGAGGGCCAACAAGGAGCCGCTGCTCAAGCCTTAAGCTGCGGTTGCTCCATCGTTGCCCCTGCGAGTCCGCTAAATAACTGTTTTGAGGACTACGTTTCTCTGGGGGGTGGTAGGATCGTAACAGAGGATGATCCGAAGTCCTTCTCAAGGGATTTAGAACTTGAAGCAAGTTGCTGGCAAGGTGATAAGCGTGATCCTGAAACTATGTCTCTTGCTGCCCTTAAGGTATTTAGAGCGGACTTTGTTACCACAAGGATTATTAGACTTTTGGAAGAAAAAGTTCCGTAAAGGATAAACATGCCCGTTCTACTGATCGACACGCCACAGGCTAGTTTAGTTTGAGCTTTTGCTTTAAAATATTCGCCCCGATATTTCGATGAACTATTTTCCAAAGATATCAGAAGCGGCCTAAAGTCTTTTTGCCTATTTTATTTTTTAAAAGGAAATATACTGTATGACCTGACCATAATCATATTCAAAATGACAGCTGCATTTATTCAACGATTCGCCAGTTCATTTGTCAGAAGAATAGCGCCCATTATCTCTAAGCTCTTTGGAAGATCTCCCTCTTGTCCATGGTCTTCATGCTTTTCTCTTCTTGACCCGCGTGTACGTTGGGGTCGCCCTCCAATTCAAATCAAGAAGATTTCGCAAACTGATGACCAGGTTCTTCTATCTTTTGATAACAGACTTTTTTGGTTTCCAATTGATACTATTCCGAGTCTTGACCTTTGGAATGAATACTTAGTGGCTTTCTGGAATTCACCATCAAACTTTCATTATTATTTTAAATCAGCTTCCAAATTAAATAAGGGTGATGTGGTGGTTGATTGTGGTGCTTGCGAGGGTTTTTTTATTGCCAACGCTCTTGAACAGGGGGCTTCCAAGGTATATGCGATTGAACCAAATCCGACGATGGTTCGTTGCCTTCAAAAAACATTCCAACACGAGATTCTTGAAAATCGGGTTGTGATTTTGCCTTTTGTTTTGGGATCCTCTGAATGTGATATTCATTTTAATTTCGACAAAAAAGACCCTTTTTCCGGAAAGATTAGTCAATCTGGTTTGGTTTTTAGGCAAACGACGTTAGACATATTATTTGATTCTGTAACTTGTCACAATATTGACTTTATCAAGATGGACCTGGAGGGCTATGAGGGCCATGCTTTGCTTGGATGTAGTCGATTAATTGCTAGGTTTTTTCCTAAATTATCGATCGCCACTTATCATGCGGCTGAAGATTTTTGTCGCACTTTTAACATCATCAAGGGGTTCGGTTATAAAAAAATCACGTCTAGCGGTGTCACCCCTAGGAATGACTCTCAATCGTTTAGGCCATATTTAATCCATGCAGGCTAATAAGACTTTGTCATCACATGCCGCCATGCGCTTGTCGATTGTTATCAGGACTTTCAATTCAGCTAAAACCATAGGCGTCCTTCTCGATCATCTAGGCCTTCAAAAAGAAGCGGAAGTTATAATTATTGATTCTGGATCCTCAGATCAGACGTCTGAGATTGTTTCGAATTTTGCGTCAAAGATTTTACGGCCTTTAGGTCCTTTCCACTATAGTAAGGCATTGAACATTGGTTTTTCACACTCTTTGGGCGAGTGGGTTCTTGTTATTAGTTCTCATTGCATTCCAACGAGGGCAGGTTTTGTGAAAAATATTTTAAGTTTTACTCAATCAGCTGCCCAGAATTGTGTCGTTGGATACGGCATGCTTAATGTTGTTTCTCCCAAGTCTCCACACGAAGTGATAACCGGAAATCGCCAAACCTTCGAGTGTGGAAAGTTTTTCCCTGGGGGAAACGGACTGGCTGTTTACCGTCGGTCTGCATGGGAGGCGCACCCTTTTGCGGAGGATATCGATACCGCGGAGGACTTGGAATGGTTTCTCTGGGCAATGCGCCAAGGCTTTACCGCCCAGTTTATCCAGGGGGCAACCGCGATTTACCTAAACCAAGGTACTTTGGTTCACATGTTTCGCAAAGGCTGGCTTGAGGTCAGACGAACCCGCGTTCTCCTGCTTAGCTCACGAAAAAGGCCTTTCGCTGCGGTCGCGTCTCTGATGATGAGTTACGTTTACTATATTTGGCTCGCCTTACGACTAAAAATTCCAGTTGGCACTATGTTGCGTCAGTGCGCGCACTCGCTGGGCGCGTTTCTCGCGGAATTTTCCCGTCTGAAGCCTCAGCTCCCCTCCAATTCGGAAAAGATTTTGCGGTAAAGACTTAAAAAAGCTTGGGTCGTGACCTTTGCCCGTAGCTGTTCCCGGTACCTACTTTTTCCTGCCTCTCCCATGGCCCTAACCTTTTCTGGGTTTCGACTTAGCTGCGCAATCGCAGAGGTAAGCTCGGAAATCGCATGACAGGGCACCAGAAAACCGTCCTCCCCGTCTCTCAGGTAGGTGGTTTGCCCCCCCTGAGGCGATGTGATCACAGGCAGTCCAACCACCCTAGCCTCCTTTACAACGTTTGGGCTCGTGTCCGCTCGGGTCGGCAGGATAAGTCCAGAGGCTTTTTCAAGTGCCAAGGCCACTTTCTCGGGTGGCTGCCGTCCCATCCATTCTACGTTGGGGGGGCTACCCTGCCTTAGGGCAGACAAGTATCGGGGATTGCCCGAACCAAAAACCTCTAGCCGTGCATGGGCCAACCGTGGATCCCGGAATGCGGCCAAACAATCCTCAATTCCCTTTTGAGGGCAAATAGTGCCTACAAACAAAAAGGTCGGGGTTTGCATGGCGGGACTCCAACAGGCCTCAAAAAACCGCGGGTGAACCCCATATTCGACAATCTCCATCGGCCGTTTCATTCGAAAAAGTTGAATTTTTTTCCTTCCCCATTCACTTTCTACGCTTACCCAACCAGCCCAGGCCAAGCAGTAGGCTTCTAAGGCTGCCTGAAAATAAACCCGAGGGTGGTGAAGCCCATAACGGATGAGATTCGTGTGGATGCCTTGCATCGACAGAAGGCACGGATAACCCGACCTTACTCCCGCAAATCCACAAACATCCTCCGTGCCCCAGGCATGCACAAGGTCTGGATGGATCTGTCCAAGGATTTTTTGAATTTCACGGCGATCATGGCTGTAAAGGGAGGTGGCACGACCTTTGCTGGCGATCGGGTACACATGGAACGTTTGGTTCATCTCCCGACTGGTTATCGGCTCCCGGACAAGATCTGAGCCAGTCAGCCAATGGATTTCAAATTCGGTTTGGCTCTGCCAGCTTTCAGCGATTTGCTGCAACCAGGTAGCATAGTGGCCCGCAGGTTTGAACCGCGCGCCAAAACTCTCCAATAAGTGAATGGGAAAAATACTGAGAATGGCGATTTTTTTCGTTGGGCTCACCTTAAACTAAGTTACTTTGGGACATGGGCTGGAGGCAAACTGTAGGCACTTGTAAATATAGTTTGCGGCTCCTGCCCTCTTTTCTTTGGCGCTGGGAACTTCGTTTTATCGGTGTCTGCTGGTCCTCCTCTCCCACTCTTTGCGGGCGACCCTTTGTTAGCCGCTCTGCAGGCTCCACCATACTCTTTGGCCGTACGGTCTTTCTTGATAGCTCCCGTCGCAATAACCCACTCGGCGGGGAAAAACCCTGCATCATACGGACTATGACCCCCAGCGCCCGAATCTCGCTTGCCGATCATGTCGGCCTAAGCAGCAGCACTATCGTGGCCGGAAACTCGATCCAGATCGGGGAGTACACGATTTTAGGAGCAGGCTGTATGGTGCTCGATAACGATTTTCACGCTCTGGGCCCAGGATTTTCTTGGCTCACCGAATACTCCAAAAACTCCAACCCTGTAAAAATCGGCCGTGGCTGTTTTATTGGCGCTCGTTCCATAATTCTTAAGGGTGTCACCTTAGGCGACCGCGTCATCATTGGCGCTGGCTCAGTCGTCACGAAGGATGTCCCCGCTTTCTCAATCGCGGCCGGCAACCCAGCCCGCATCGTTGGCACGGTTCCCAGCCCTAATCTCCAATAACCAATCTTTCTTTCCGTCCTTTGCGCCCGTTGCGTGAGGAACTCCGTAGGGCGCTAGCCCTTCGAATTCCCCCGTGTAAGCGGAATTACCATCCGTCATGGAATGACTAACTCGAATGGGCGGGGGCAAGTCCGAGGGGGCCAAGTCCCGCAACTTGCGGGACGAAGGAGGAAGCTCCTCCGCGAAGCGGGTTAAGAGCGTAGAAGGGGCACATTCGAACATTCTGATAACCCTCCAACGCGTTCTCCGAAGTCCCGCATCCGCGGGACGAAGGAGAAAGCTCAGCGAGCCTGCCGAGACTGAGCGACGGAGGCTCACCTTCACACATTTTAACCTTTCAACCCTTCGAAGCTCCTCCGCGAAGCGGCTTAGGAGCGAAGTAGGGCCACATTCGGCTCTTCCACCTGAAACTCTCCCTTTTCACCTGTCCCTTTTCGACCTTACACTATAATCCGTGCATAACCTCACCGCCCAAAAGGTCATGCTTGGCCTCATCACCCTCGGCTTCTTCATCGCCGCCCCGTGGATGACCAGCCAAACCCTCAGCGGCGATACGGGCCCTTTCCTCGGCTTTCTCGCCGCTCTCTTTCTCCTGATCTTTATCTTCGTTATTCGCGACCGCTGCTGGATGATTATCCCCTTCACTCTGCCCGTTGAGGGGAATCTAAACTTTCTTCCGCTCAACTTCTCCATTCAAGAACTCTCAATCATAGGCGTTGCTCTATACCTCCTCTACAGGATGATCTTTGGCCTGAACGTGGCCTGGCGTCTCGGCCCTGCCTCGATCTGGGTCCCCCTCGCCCTTCTTCTCTCCATTATCGTTTACCACTGGGTTGAATCCCGCGATATCGGTATCAAGCTCCTCGGTGGAACGGGCTGGGGTGGCCGTAAATACTTCACCGTTCTCATGGCATCTTTTGGCATGATTCTGCTCAACTCCTTTCCTAGCATTACTTGGGCCGACCTCCAAAAAGTGCCCCTCCTCTACTTTTTGGGGGCTTTCGTGGATATTGTTCCCGGGACGATCTCTACCCTCGTGCCCGCTACTGCGCCCTACATCTGGCGGGTCTACAGCGGAGTCAACCTCAGCGAATACGGCTCTAGCTTAAGAGGCAACTTTTCGGGAGAAACTGGTGTCACCCGCATTGGTCAATTGTCTCTGGTTGGTAAGGCCATCGGTCTAGTTACCCTCTGCTACATACCCCCAAAAACATGGTTGGCTCTCAATCGTCTTTGGGCCCTTCCTACAGTTCTACTCGGGGGTATCCTATGCGCAGCGAGCGGCTTTCGCAGCACTGTGGTAGGATACTCAGTCGCTTTTTTTGGGGCAATTTACACAACTCTGCGCTCAAGGGCTCTTCTTCTCCTTCCGCTACCAGTGCTTGCCGGCCTTGTCATCGCCCTGACCCAAGGAACCGTTTTCAACTATCCGCTCGCATTACAACGTGGCCTCTCGTTCTTGCCAGGTCAGTGGGAAGCTAAAGCCGCTATCGAAGCCAAGGGGTCAAGCGAGTGGCGAGAGAAAATGAAAGCTCTTTTCTATAAAGAGTACTTTGAAAAAGCCCCTTTCATCGGACAGGGCTACCACTACGACCCAAGCTTGGCCAAAACTGCCACCGAAATCTACTTGGCGATAGTCCAACGGCAAGCCCAAGCTGGTGATGAGTACGCGGATGTCCGCAGTTTTATTGAACAGCGCCAACCCCACGAGGGGGTACTCCATGCCCTTTTAGTGTCAGGCGCAGTAGGCATCTTTTTTTTCTCCGTCTTCTGCTTGGGCTTCATTTTCTACGCTTGGAGAAGTGTTGTCCTAACACCGCCCACTGATATTACCCCAATCCAAACATGGTGTTTTGCGCTGCTGCTGGCCCAACTAGTTGCCTTTTTTCTGCTCTTTGGGGATTACACTGCTTTCTTAATCCAAGTCTGCCCAATCACAGGTCTTCTCTACCGCGCTGAAACCCTCCGCCGCACCGCCCTAAAAAATCGCGCTTCCCTCGCCCCAACCCAAACTACCTATCCCCCTGCAACACTCTCGCCTCAAGCTTAGTTCCTAATAAGACTTCTTTCGCACATTCGAACCTTCACACCATGCCCCGTACCCGCGTACGGGGCCTGCCCCGTACCCGCGTCGGGGCCGCAAATGCGGGGCAACATCAAACATCAAAGATTTAACATCCTTCCCGGCCACGTCGTCCGCAGGCTTTTGGCATGAAACACTGCCCGTCCTTCACTATTCGGCAGATAAATCTCGTAAGTCAGACTTATGCGGCGGTGTGCCCCAAAGCTAAATCGTCGCACTCGGTGAAGGGTCGACCAAAAAGGCCTTAGGTGTCTCATCCAAGAGCTTGCTGTGTACGTGAGTTTTATCCTCTCTTGGCGTGCGACTGTCGTCATGCCCAGATTTTCACCCGTATCCACAAACGTAGACGCCAAAAAGCCTAGTGATTCTGCTTGGGCACCTCTTTTTCTTGCCTCCAAATACCAAGACGCATCTGCTGCAGCCCTGTAGCTCGTGTCAAAACAGATGCCGTCATCCAAGAGCCGCCGCCGGAAAAACATTGCCGCAGTAAAAGCCGAAAAATGACAAGTCCAAGTGTGGGACACCATGGGAACTAACACCTTTCTCCAACACCGGGCATTTCCTCTTTTATCAATGACAAGGGCATCCCCAAAAAAAATGTCTGTCTTTGAGCTACTCTGGAAAGCACTTGCCACCTTCTGCAGGGTATTTGGCAGGTACTGCTCGTCACAATTTAAGTAGGCACAGATTGATCCCTTTGTTTTTTCAAATCCGCGATTAATCGCGTCGTACATGCCCATATCTTTTCCAGATGACATTACTCTTAGATATCCCGGCCTATCAGGCCATTTGTGGGCCATTTTTTTTGCGAATTCTTCAAACCCGTTCGTCCCGCCGTCTTGGACAATATGCTCCACTTCCACCCCTTCTTGATCCGCAACCGATGCTATACAGCATTCCAGTTGTTCCAACTGCCGAAAGCTCGGCGTCACGATTGTGAAGTGCATCTATTTCAGACTGCCTTCTCGCCTTGGCGCCTTCAAATCACTAGTTAAGTTGAACTTAAATAATTACGCAGCTAAAACACTTGGGCTCGCTCATTTCGAGGCCAACAAGCTTGGCTTCAACACTACAAAGGATCCCAATGCCAACGCTTCCAACCCTGTATCGAAGAAGCATTTAATTGCTTCTCGGGGATTACACACAATCGGCTCTCCTTTGACATTGAACGAAGTGTTTAAGATGACCGATTCTCCCGTCCTCTCACCAAAGGCCCGGATCAGGTCGTAGTACCGCGGGTGGACATCCTTGTAAACCAGCTGGGGCCGGACTGTGCCGTCCACATGGACCACCGCAGGAATCTTGTCCCTTTTTTGTGAAGTCGCCTCGAAGGACGAGATCATGAAGCGTTCATCGCGCGCCCCTCGCAGGTATGTGTCCCGTGACTCTGCCAGCATCGATGGACAAAAAGGCCGGAACGACTCCCGATATTTCACCTTGGCGTTGATCCGATCCTTGTTTTCCGCCACGAGCGGACTCATCAGAATGCTCCGCCCCCCCAGGGCCCGTGGCCCTGCCTCCATCCGACCTTGGAACCAACCCACTGCGTAGTTTTTCACCAGCAAATCGGCCACCCGCCCGGAAAGGTCGGACGGCTTTTCGTAGACCAAGCCTCTCTCTTTAAGAATGGTTTCGATCTCTTGGTCCGAATAGGACGGACCCCAATAAAGGTCCTTGATCCTGGAATTGTGCCGGGAAGGATTCCTCTCGTAGTAGGCCTGAAGCGCCGCCCCGATGGACAGCCCGGCGTCCCCGGGATCTGGGTAGATCCACTGGTCCTCCACCTGTCCCGTTTGCCAAAGCTTTTGGTTGAACTTCACGTTGAGAAAACATCCCCCCGAACAACAAACTGTCCGCGTGCCCACCTCGCGAAGAGACGGCACGATGAAGGCCTCCATCTGCTCCTCGACTGTGCGTTGGACTTCGGCGGAAAAATCTTCCCGTCCGAGTTTGTCTGCAATAGCCCCAAGTTCAGCGGCATCCTTGCCGTGAAAATGGGTGGATCCGTGGTCTCTCCAGATACCGAATGTTCCGTAATTATGCGGACGGACCAGACGACCCCCTTCAAATATCGGATGAAAACCGCGCAGAACACCTGGCTTGGGCTTCCCGTATGGGGCCAGCCCCATCACTTTCCATTCATCGCTCCCGTGCCTCCATCCCAGACCCTCGGTGGCGTTGCCATAAAACCAGCCAACTGAGGAACTTCGATCATAACTGCGCAGAGGGGTAATCCGGTTGTTCTCTCCGATCCATAGCGCCGAGGAAGTGTGATCTCCTAGACCATCCATAGTTACAATAAGGGCCTTGTTCTCTCCTAGACCCGCGGTGTAGTAGGCGCTGGCAGCGTGGGCTAAATGGTGTCCCACCGAGACCACCAGACAGTCTGGACGGAGCCGGATCTTTTCACAGTACAACGGCAAGTCCCCCTGAACGACCCCGATCCCGGGAAAGAACCTGTCCCGAACGGCCATTTTCACCCGGCTCTTCAAGCCCGAAAGCCCTTGCTGTATGTTAGGGGGAAAATCAAAGAAGTGCCGTGTGTCCAGCCGCAACACTTGTCCTGCACAGGCTACTAAATCAATATCACTGTCTTCTAGTCCCGCCCAATCTAGGCACCAGCGGATGGAGTGGATCGGAAACGAGGCATCATTTTTGATCCTGGTGAGCCGTTCCTCTGCGATGGCCGCCTTAATTTCGCCATCTACCACCACGCAGGCCGAGGCATCGTGACCATAATTGAGCCCCAAAATCTTCACTACCAGACCCTAGCTCCAGCCATTGTGTGGATCGAATCTAAATATGCTACCCACCTGTATAATTCAGGCTTAAATACAGGGCGGGGGTTGTTTGCCCGTACCTTTTTGTAGCTCCGCAAAGATTTTCCGAATTTCTGACGAAAATACGCTAAACGAGTACCGCTGTAAAAATAAGGCCCGAAGCTGATCTGGTTTATAGTGATTTAGCGCGCTTTTCACTGCCACCCATTCGTCGGAAAAGTTTATCGCCGGCAGATCGGTGCCCTCAAGGACTGACTCCCGGCCGCTCCCCTTGGCTACTAACGGCAATAAACCCGCCGACATCGCCTCGACGACCACTAGGCCCATTGTTTCGGGAAGTTGACTGAAAAACAGCAGTACGTCCGCGTTTTGTAAAGCGTGCTTTTTTTCTGCTCCATCCACTGCTCCTATGCATTCAACATCTAGGGCGGCTGTTGCTGCACGAAACTGCGCCTCCGTCTCTTTTGAGTCAAAAACCCCGCACATCCTTAGCTTAGGTGGGTTTTCTGGAAATATTTTGGTCCACCTGCGCAAAAATTCCAATTCAAGAAAGATTCCTTTTTCTCGAGAACAGAGCCCCAGATGTAAAAACCTCACAGGACCTATGTGGTTACTTTTCTCGTTCAAAAGCCTCAGCCGATCCGCGCGCGCTTTGCGTTGTGAACCCAAACCCTCAGAATAATCTGGAAATGGGTCAGGAATGCCATTGATCAAAAGCTCAACTCTTTTTGGGTGAAATATTTGAACCTCTTCCCTAAAAACTTCCTTAAGGATCCAGGCTTGCTCGGCTCCGCAAAGGAGTTTCCTTATGCACTTTCGGAAATAGCCGTCGAAATGGCCCCAAAAAATGGTGGTTTGCCCCGAAACCCATTTCCCCAGCCCCATCGCATGCCAGTGGAGAATAAGGTGCGGATACAAAGGCCGGAGGACGGATAGGACCAATAGATCGCGAAGTATGGCCGATTTTTTAGCGGGGGCTGGAACATAATACAGATGGGTGCATCGACGCCATAAACGTGCCCACACCGCCTGAATGATATAGCCAATAAGTAGAAGCAGTTTGCCAATAGCCATCCCCCCAATGTCGTGAGCCTTACGAGAAACCCTGGCATCAACATGATAAATTTCAGGCGCCTCTGGATCGTTGGATTTCCACTGTCGTAGAGCCTGAAGTAGGAGCTGGGTCATATACGCTTGCCCATGCATGGGCGGCGGAACGTGGGCAAACACACAGATTTTCATATTCAGATAAACCCTTTTGGTCGCCAGTTATCTTGCGGGCAACAAGCCAGCTGACACACGTGTCTAAAACTCGACGGCACAATCGTAAAATCCATTCATAAACTTTACCTCCCCCCTATCCCCCTTCGCACCCACGAACTTTCGACCATCCCCAGCCATCCCTTTATCCCAAAACACTTCCCTCCCAATCAATACACCATATCATCGCGTCATGCCTTACGCCCTTCTCCTGCTTCTCCTCATTTGCCCCTTCTTGCAAACGGGACACTCTGCCCCGCCACTCGTGCAACCGCTCAATCCATCCTTCCAAGATGAGTATGGTCTCTTTGGCGGGTACTCCTGCACTTATGACGATGACCTGATGCTCGATTCGATGACCGCCTCCGCCAGCATGAACGTTCTCAAAAAGACGGAGGCCGCTATGGAAAATCTTCGCCGACTCACCGATCCTCTTGTTATGGCCAAACTGAGTCCCAACTTTCGACTCAGAGTTGTCTCCGAGTTGGGCGGGAGACGCTTCTTCACTTTCCACCTAACCATTACCCCTTACCCTCTCTTTATGCGTTCCGCCCTT
>Ga0247835_1003078_pt1 | contig 16401 bp, 19 predicted proteins | sample LaCtaG_3_FD_189912 | JGI IMG/M metagenome (GOLD analysis project Ga0247835, IMG submission 189912) | Freshwater microbial communities from meromictic Lake La Cruz, Castile-La Mancha, Spain - LaCruzMarch2015_13.5m | ecosystem: Environmental > Aquatic > Freshwater > Lake | place: Spain: Castile-La... | reverse complement strand
TACTGCTGATAGTAAAGCTTGGAGTATTCCAGTTGGCATGATTACTCTACGTAACTTGCTGTAGCATCTTTGCATCCAGATGCAATAGCGTTAAGTACCTTTACTGCAAGAGCACCATTTCCATCTAGTCTAGCAAATTGTTGAGCATAAAGATCTTTTATTACAGTAATATAATTTGCCCAATGAGTTTTTTCTGCTGGAAGGTAATCGTTAAGAGCTTTTTGAAGTTGAGCTGGAGTTGGAGTACTTCCAATTGTTAATGCTTCTACGATTGCTGCAACATTGTTTATCATTTTAGCTTTTTCGATTCTATCGTTGCCAGAAGTAGCTTGATCAAGAACAACAGTGCAAGCTAATACAACTGCTGGCTTAACATAAGGAAGAGTATTTTCAACGCTTGTTGCAACATCAACTTTTCCAGTATTGGTTGTGGCGCAAGCACCAAGAAATACGCTCAAAAGAGCAACTGCGGCTAATTGTAATTTATTCATATATTTTCTCCATGTGGGTGTATTCTTTCTTCTGCTTCGGCTGTAGAGGCAACTGTGCCTCCTGTTACTGCCGCATCTTTTACTGTTAATGCAAAAACTATGCCAGAAACAACAGCAACTAATTTTGCAATTCCTACAATATAGACTTCTGCCGTATCTGGAAGAAATGCTACTAATGAAGGATCAGAATGAATTGCTATTGCCGTAGTAATTGCTATCACTGTGCTAATTCCAGAAGTGGAAGATCTCCAATTAGTGCCAAATATTTTAGATAACATAGCTTTCATTATAGATTACACTATATTATATATATTAATAATTTTAATATCTAATTATTTTAATATTCAATAGCAACTAATGGGGCTTGATTTGTACTTGGTGCAACCAAAAAGCCATCTCTAATAGAAGAATATAAATCTAAGCCAGTATCATAATATGCGAAAGTAGTTGATGGGCTAGCGGAATTACCAAAAGTATTATAACCAGTATTTTCACCAAATATCTGCCTATTAAAATTACCATTCACCGCCTTAAAAGAGGATGGTGCTGGAGTACCAGTATTACAAGACGCAATTATATATGGTCCTTCATCTAAAACTATATTTGCAGTTGTTGATTTAATTCCAGCATTTGAACCTTGGTTTGATATATCTCCACTCCAAAATAATTTCGCGCCTTCATAGCCATTATTACCAGAATATATTCCAACTCGAATAGGAGTATCATTTGTATAAGCTGTAAGTTCTATACATAAATTTAATTTGGATATTTTTTTTCTAATTAAAAATGGATGATATGTTATGAATCCAGAATTGGGAGTAGTAGTCGTCATTGATTGAAACCCAAGTGGTAGATACCTTCTAATCCCCGTGCTAGGAGGAAATTGATAAGCTAAATTTATATCATCATTTTGAAAATTAATTTTACTACCACTTATATTTATATATAAATTATTTAAATTTATTCCACCAACATTATTTATATTTACTCCTGTCCCACCATTTTGGGTTAAAGCATAAGAATTAGAGCTTATTACATTTTGAACAAGACCTGTAATTTCACTTTGATTTAATTGTTTTAATCTAATTAAATTTTCAGCCATTTTCTTTTCCTTGTTGTTTGCTGTGATAAAGAATACCAGCTATATAACTATCAACACTATGCTCTACTGCAATGTCTTGAATATTAGATACTATTTCTAAGTTTTTATCTTTTGGATCATTAACATAATTTAGAGTTTCTACTTCCCAATTTTGTGGATCTTCATTTGCAACAATGATTTTCGTAATTTCAAAAGCAACTTGTTTTTGTTGTTTTGAGAGTTTTCTTAAACTATGCTTTTCTCTTAAAGAACTTTCTACTTTTTCTTGCAGTTTAGAAGCTAAAACAAAATTTTCTTTAATTTTATTAACATCAAAAAATACAGCTTTAGATTGTTTACCTTCACCAATTGGTTTAATATTTTTTGTAGATTGAGGAATTCCTGTAGATCCACTTGGTCTACCAGCTTCTGCGCCAACTTTAGCTCCGCCAATTACTGGTTGATAAAGACCTTGATCTCTTAATTCTCTAAATTTTTCTTGAGATAAAATTGAATCTTGCGGCGATGGAAGTCTTCCACTATCTATCGCTTGTAAACCTTCCTCTGGAGTTAATACTCCTAATTCTACAAGCCTTGTATATACTCTAGAATATTGTATATCATCTTTTAAATCAATATCTTCAAAATGCGGAGCAGGATAATTTTTAAAACCTAATTCTTTACTAATTCTTCTAATTTCTGGAAATAGAAAGTCATTAATAAATGTTTCACGAGCTTGTTTAAGTCTTTCTATAAAAACTTGTACTTTAATACTTTGGTTTGCAAATTTTTCACTACCAATAAGAATATTATTTAAGCCAATTTGAATATCACGATCTACGACTTCATATTTTTGTGGTCCAAGAAGATTACCAATGTCTGGAATAACAAATTGAGCTTTAGTAGTATAATCTGCAATTAAAACTCTACCAACACTTTGATTTTCAAAAAGTTTTTGCATTGCTTCAAGATTTTTTTGATTAATTCCACCTTTGTCTGGGTCTGTGCCCATTGTAATTAATAATACGGCTTGCTGCATTGTTCTTGTGACTGCCATATCCATTTTTTTCATTTCAGCTTTCCAATTGATATCATCTAGGACTGGATATCCCATAGGTACAGCAAACGGTTCGTAATCTTGTTTTTTGTAAAAGACCGCCGCTAATCTTTCTCTATCTAATGGCAGAGTTAGAACTCCTATTGTTTTTTGTTGTATAAGTTTTTGGGTTTCTTCTGGGAGACTTTTAAGCACTTCGTAGTCTTCATCTGTTTTTGGGCTTTTTAATCTTTCTAATTCGTAATCACTTATTAATTTATAATATCTACCAACAGAGAAATTAATAGTTCCACCAATTTGAACATCCGCTGGATTTAAAATAATATATTTAGCTGGTAAATTAACAGAAGCTTGAGCAGACAGACCAAATGTTTGAGTAATTTTACTAACATCGTCATTTCTGACTCTTGTATCGAATCTATATATAAATACATTACCGCTACGATAGTATTCGCGGAAAAATTTATCTTGAAAATCAAAAATATTTATTTTTCTTAAAAGCGCTGAAAAGAAATCTCTGCTTTTCTGACTACCATCTTTAAAGTAAATATTGCTACAAGAAAACTCTGTCATTAAATCAATTGTGTTTCTAAAAATAGCAAAATTATAATAGGCTTTTTGACATAAAATAACCGCATCACGGATATTCATGTTTGAATTAGATTTAATTCCAGCTGAATACCTAAACGGAATTATACCATCTTCAATATTCTTATATCGGTCAGTCCTTGTTATTGTAGAAGAAGCATTTCTTCTCATTCTATCTTCTGAACCTTTAATTTCTTGAGAGAAGGAGGCTTGGGATACCATTAATGGTTGAGCTTCTTCCGTTTTTACTGTTTTTGATTTATTTTGAGTTTTTTTAGACATTTTACTTAAATATTACACATTATTTAATCAATATAGGTGAAAAAGTCTCCGATTGGTTAATTTGTTCTGCTTGCATCATATCATGATAGCATTTTATTGCCCAATTTGCTAACATAAATGCAGAATAATTATCTTTTCTTGCTTTATTAGCAGATGAGCTTCTTTTTAAATGTTGCGGTAAATCAAAACTTTGAGTACCTCTTCCAGTAGATGAGTGTTCAATTAAAACACATTGCTTTTTAGTCTGATAAATAAAGTCGTCTTGGTCTTCTATAAAGTCCAATGGTGTCCAGTCTTTTTTATCTTCACTTTTCATTAAATCTAATGGAATATTTAAAGAAATTGTCTCATTGAAAAAGTTCTCGTCAGAAGCTGTTCTACTTGCAAACCATACTTTTTTATAATCTATACAGGCCTGAAGATATTCATTTGATTTACGAATAAAATTAGCAGTAAATACTTGATTAAACGCAATTCTTTTATTTTCTAAATTATATTGGTTTTTAGCGTTTATAATCATCATTTCATAGTCTGGCCCTTCTAGTTCGGTATTCATATCAAGGGTTTTAATATCAATTTTATTTCTTTTAAATAATTCTGATTCATTACATGCGGCTAAAAATGTATCTGATCCAGCGTTATCGAGAATAATAAATACAATATTAAAATTCGTCAAAATATAATAAAAATAATTAACATGATTTCTTAAGTTACCAAGTCCAGCATAAGTATGTACTAAAACTCCCTGTTTTTTATCTTCATCTAGTTCCATTACGGCCATAGCAAAATAATCTGCATTAGGACTATCGCTCATATTAGGATCAATACCAATTATATATTTTTTATCTTTATCGCCTTTCATTAAGGTATGAGGTCTTTCTCCAGTTTTTAATGTGCAGTCTTCCATTTTTTTTGCATTGAAATAACTGTCGCTACCATCCGTGAATTGAGCGCAATACTCTCTAAGAAATCCACTATGGCTTGATCCTCCTGCTTGGGCTTCTTCAATAATTGTTTTATCTATCATTTCTTCTGGTAAAGCTTCATAGCTCATTTGACTTACAAAATATGTTGCTTCGCCTCTTTCCTTGCTGTATATTTTCTCTGACCATTCGGTATAAGTTTTATATAAATTTTGAAATGTATAACTCGCGGATGAAAGAGCAATCATTTTACTTGAGTTCCCAAAGACCATTCTCTCTTCTTGTTTCATAGATCCTTCTTCTATCAATTTATCTTCGAGCTCTCTAATTTCCATTCTCTCTTTTATGTTTTGTGGTGCAACCAAGAACGGCATCAATACATTTTTAATAATTTCTTCTGGTAAAAGAAGAAACTCATCAAGCACTAATATATTTGCGCGAAAACCTCGAATTTTTTCACCATTAAGAGGAATCGCCACAATACTTCCTCCGTTAATTTGCCATTCAAATTGATCATTTCTTTTCGATTTTGCACCAAAGCATTGAGCTAATAATTCTGCTCCAGGACTTTGCACTATTTTTTCTAAATTATTAAAAATAAATCTAGCTGTTCTAAAAGTAGGGCCTGCGAGAAGAATTTTAGTGTTTGGTTCAAAAACACATTGAAGAAAACAGAATACTGCAGCTATAAAACTCTTACCGCATCCTCGACCAAAAACACACATATTAAAATTTCTATTCATCATAGCTTTTAAATGTATTTCTTGATATGGAGCAAGCTTAACTCCACTAATAAGTTCTGTGGAGAAACCAAGATTTGACCTTAAGAATTTAGCCAATGATATTTTAGCTTCTTTATCGTTAAGATAACCTTTAAGCTGCGATAGTTCAGCATTAATATCTTTAACCTCTTTTATATATTTTTCTGGACAGTATATCATAAAACTTTCATATCATAAGCCAATTGAAGATCTATTTTTTTATAAAAACATTTACTAGCAAAAATAGACTCAATTAATCTTTTCATTTCGTTTCTTCCGTCAACAAATAAGAATTGTAAATTGTCATAATCTTGTAAAAGCTCTCTTACATTGTGAAATATATATTCTGGAGTTACTTTTATTTTTTTACTAATATGAGATAGATATTGAAAGCTCAAAGCATTTGATAATTTTTCTTCAACCATCACAATAATATAAGAATTATTATTTTTAGCTTTTTCAATTTCATTTTTAAAACGATCAAAATTTTTCACACTTAATGTGCTAATAAAATCACTAAGACTTTTTCTTTCTATAAAACATTGGCAATTATCATTTGAACAAGCGTAATCTCCAAATCCGAGAGTTTTAATTTCAAATGGAATATCAAATTTTAACCAACTTTGCTCGCGAGTATCAACATATATTGTATCTTTGGCTGTTAATTTATTTTTAAAATGATCTCCAACTAAACTAGGGTGAATAAACTTATTTTTTAAACCTATAGAGGAACATACATCGTAATAATCTTTAAATATCTTATTATAAGATATCGCAGATGGCGCCATAATTGTTCTAAGCTCTACTTGGGTTGGGGAATATGTTAGGTTTTTAGATTCTTTTCTTTTAATTAATAATTGTTTGCAATATTCTTGAGCTTTCTCTACTGGCTGTTCTTTAAGCCACTTTTTCATATTATTTTTATCATTAAAATCGCTGGTTAAATATTGTTCTTTTGTTTTGAAATTAATAAGTTCATTTGTTAACAGATCTCTTCTTTCAAAATATTTTTGATAATATTTTACTTTACTGAGTCCGTATCCCCTTAAAGAAAGATGAAGGCTTTTTTCATCTTTGAATTCTTTACCATCAACTTTGCAAATCACACTCATCCGTTTAATATTTCGTCTCTAGAAATTCCTAAAATTTTAGATTTTATCTCGTCCATAGAAGACAGTCGATCTATTTCTTTTTCTACTACTTGTTTACGCATTTCTGCCATTTTAATAAGCTTGCTTCTACTTTCTTCTTCTTTCCACATTTGCACAAGGTTGAGAATTGAAGCCGTTTCTTTTACTTGCTTGCTTAATCTATCGCTTCTTTTAACTTTTAAGTCATTATTTAATTTTTGCTGTCTATTTACGCAGTCATTATATTCTTTACGAGCTGTACTGCTAGCTTCTACAAGTGTCATTGGAATTTTACCTTCTTCTTGCATAGATCGTTCAATTTGATTTTGAAGTACATTAATTGTTTGTTGAATACTTGAAGATATTACTACTTCTGTACAAAGAACTATGTATTGGTCTACCTCTTCTTGAGTTAGATCACTTTTATCGTAAGTATATCTAACAAAACTGCTTTCAAATAACTCTCGGTCTGGCTCGTTATCATAAATATTAATTTGATGTATAAATCTATGAGTATGCATATAACCAATAAGTGAATTAATTTCTTTTTTATGCTTATGAGTCAATTTATTTTTGTCTACACCATCTAAAACGTATTTATTAATTTTAGCAATAGTTCTTTCTTCGCTTCGAGGTGGCCTGTAGCCTTCTGTGGCTGCATTTTCATTTCCATGTTATTAAATTTAATATTACTTGGGATACTTTTCATATATTCCAAAATACTTCTTGTTTCTTGAGAAAGATTAGTTAATTTATCATTTTTAAAAAGAATCCTTGCCATCTCTAAACCAGTCATAGTATCGCAATTGTTGCTTATGTATTCTTTTTGCTCTGTTACTAATTCTATTAAACCTTTAGCTTGATATTCATGACTTTTTTTAGGTTTAATTTGTCTAGAAGCTAAAAATTCTTTAACAGCTTTTCCTTCTTTACTTCTGCCATCTAAATCATCTCTATCAAAAGCTAATTTAACTAATTCAACTAAAGATGGAGGATTATCTGGACGATTATTCCATTCGTTTAATAACTTTAATTGTTGTTCATCTGTGAGTTCTGGTACATTTTCTCTCATAAATCAATATATATCAATTTCTCCATTATATAAATATTTTTTAACTTTAAATATGATTGATTTTTTTAAATTTTTGATTTGCTTGTATCCTGCTGTTCTATTTTTTTCTGAAGTTTTATAACCCATCAATTTTGCTGCCTGTTCTTCGTCCTTGCCTTCTATATATAAAAGTTTATAAGCTTTCCATTCTATGGCTTTTAAAACTTTTTCCATTTTAATATGAATGCTTTTCGCTACGGTTTCAATCTCCATTGAATCTGCTGGCATATCATTTATTTCTTGAGAATGATTTTCAATACTAACCGTTAATTTAGTATCATGTGCGTTTTTTTTACTTTTTTCCCAATTAGCATATAATGGACAATTATTACATTGCTTTCCATATATCGCGCAGTCTTCTTCACTTTGTGCTGCTGCTGCACATTTTAAACATGGTCTGCTAAAATTACTATATTTATTCCTAATTAGGTTTTTGATTTGATTACTTATAATTCTATTTACCCAAGGCGCTAAGGGTTTTTTATGATTATATAAATGCCACTTTTTAAAAATATGAATTCTTAATATTTGAGATACATCACTAAAATCCATCCAAGATATAGCTGTAAGATTCCATTTAGCTCTCCTTTTAGAGATTTCTAAATTTATTTGAGTCATATTGTCCTCAAAAGAGGATAATTTATTATCCATTTTTTCTTCTTGGTCTCAGCGAGCCAGCTTCTTTAGAAAAATCCTCTAAAAACTTTTTACGCTCTAATTTCGAAGGTTTAGATTTCTTTTTCTCGCCGTTATTTTTTTGTCTAGATGAACCTTCTGATGTGCCTGCTATATTACCTATTTTTTCGCCACTTCTATGTACCCCTATTATATCGCAATCCAATTTATTAATATTAGGTACATGATTTACTTCTGATTCATCGTCATAATCGTCATCATCTTGATCAATTAATTGAATTTTGGGCTTTTGAATATTAATTGGGGCTGGATTTTTAGCTATTACTTTATTTTGGTTTATGTTTTTATCAAATGGATTACCACATCCAGTGCAAAATTTAGGTTTATTTGATGTATAATTTGTAGGAGTACCACAGTCGGAGCAGTATATTTTTAACATAATATAAATTATATTAAAAATTAATTAAAATTTCAAGAATATTATTTTCCTTTATTACATCCGCAGCCCTTAGGTCGCGGAGGAGGACCACCATTATTTCCGTATACTCCGTATGAACACGGAACAGCTCCTCCACCAGCGCTAACGCACATATCATATTCGTATTTATCTGATTTCCATTTTGCACATTCTGGTGAATCTCCTCCACCATTTTGATTTTTGCTGCTTCGGTTATTTTGTTGATTTGAATTTGTAGATTTTTTAACGATTTCAATAACTAATATCGCTCCCAATCCTGCGATTATTGATCCTTGTAATAGCATAAATTTCTCCTTTTAAAATTGAATATTGTCAGTAGATTGAATACCAGAAAATATAAATGGTAATTTAAAATTATTATTTAAATTAGATGTATAAACTTGAAGATCACCACTAAATATAGGATTTGTTGTTTGGGTATAATTTCCAGTACTTTCTAAATAATTTTGTCCAGTAAATATTTTTACTGGTAATCCTAGAGTGTAACTCCCACCTGTAACGCCTAGATATAGGTTAATATTATTTGATATTGTATTTGGAACTGTGAATACATTAAAATTAACTCTTGAGTTGCCTGTCGTCAAGTATAATCGTGCGTAATTATTAAAATAATATAAATTAGATTGATTATATAATTCTGATCCTGTCCAAAAAGCTAAACCTAATTTATTAATAGTTGAATCATTTATATTTGTAACGTTAGAAAATACATATGATTTATTTTTTTCTAAAACTATATTTTTCATTAATTGATAATTTTTATTATCTATTGTATAAGTTGGAAAAGATGGCAATATAGAATATCCAGTAATTATAGTTTCAGTGCAAAGTGTTTCAGTTAATTGTTTTGACTTGCATCGGATTGTTCTTCTCAGAGTCAATGGAAGTTCTGTGGAGTCAAAAGAATAAGTTATAAAATTATATTCTTGAAATTGACCTGTTAAATTTATCCCAGTAGTAGTTGTTATTGTTTTACTAGCGTTTCCAATGATGTTAAAATATCCACTATATACTCCTCCAGCTGTCCATATTATTTTGTCTGAGGTATTTGAATTTGGATTAAACTCTATTAATCTATAATTATTTAAAACTTTTTTATTATACTCTGGTTCAAAAATTCTAGTTTGATCTGCTTTTATTTCAAATGGGTTTGAATTTCCAGAATTAATTTGTAAAAATCTATATTTTTTGCCTCTAAATAAATTAAGAATTCCGCTGGAGTTATTGAATTGAATGTTTCCATTTTCGAATTTAACTGTAAAATTAGCCCCAGTAATATTAGGTTTTGGAGGAAGCATTAAATCTGTATTTAAAGTAAATCTTAAATCTTGTTGTATTGCACCAGAAATTGGATTAAATTGTTTTCCTGTAAAAAATCCACTAAAACCAGAGATCCATCTAAATATTTGAGTTGCAGAATTTAAAGGTACAAGCCATGGAACATTAGTAGAAGTATTGTAATAAATTTCTCCTTGTTTTAATGGATATATAGTTTTTATGTCTTTGAAAATTCCAGTAGAAGAATATTCGTTTAATTTATATATTTTTTTATTTAAATCATTTTTAATGATTGGATTTTCTAAAATTCCACCTGTAGCATAAAGAGTTAAACCGAAATTTTTATTATTTTTATTAATAATTCCTGAATTATAAAACTGACAAATTTTTCCTTTTAAAATATATGGTGTATATCTACCGCTAGAAAAATCATATAAATAATCATCAGAAAAAATATTAGTATTATTAAAATTAATATTTAAATTAACTGGTATTTCAAATCTTTGACTTTTTAAGCCAGTTATATCTGGTAATAAATTTTCTCCAGTAGCTCTATAAATATATAAGGTTTCATTTTTTGTTATTAAGTTTGAATTAATATTTCCAGTAATATTTTTTGTATTAATTTTTATCTTAAAATAAGATACTCCATTTTTACCAAGTGAGTATAAATCAATATTTTTCCCAGAAAGAATACTATTTTGTTCATTTGTCCATTTATAATTATTGCCTATAGTGTTTGGACTTTCTGAAATTTCTTCTATAATTTGAGCATCAGATTTACCAAAATAAAATTTTTGAGTTATTACTCCTGTGTTATAAATATAAAAATCTTTAATAAAAAATTGAGGATAAGTTCCAGAACAGGCGATATTAAAACCAGAATTTATATTAGATAAATTACCAGTTATATTTGCTGCATATAAGCTTCCCCATCCTAAAGTATTTGGAGTATTAGTCAAAATTGGCGTATATTTAACATTTAAATTTCCAGTATAAAAAAATACATTATATCTTGGTTGATTTGGAGACTCTTCTATTTTACCAAAAATTTTATCAGAAGCAGTATTTATATTTTTTCTTTTATTGGATTTATTTCTATCTGTTATAAGTAATACTCTGTAATCATAGTTATTAATATTATCTTTAGTTAGCCCAGAAAGAAAGAATATTTTATTATAGCCTACTTTTTCTCCAGTAGCGTAACCCAAAACTTCTCCGCTTGCAACTTGATATCCAGATAATTCAGTTTGAGAGTAAGCTATATTTCCTCCCATATCACCGATTTGAACGCCACTATGATCAAAAATTTCATTAAAATTTTTATAAGGAAATGGTCTTGAGCTCGCTCCTGTGCTAAATGTATTCTCGTTAACAAATCCTCCTATAACATAATTTGTTGAATCAATTGTCGTGTTATATCCAGACCAAATTTCATCTATATATAAACCTGTAGATTTTGCATTTGTATATGGCAAATTTTCTCTAGAATAATAAATATCATCTATATAAGAAAAAGAAACATCCCCTTCAGCTAATCCTTTTTGAGAAAACCAACCATCTCTATACCATTTTCCTAAATAATTTTGTTCTCTTTTTGCTTCTATGCTTTCAAAAAAACGTTGATTTTTTTTCGAAGAACCTTTTAAAATAAATCCTAAATTATCTGCTTGATTTATTTTATTTTTAAAATCAGATTTTATTAAATTTAAATTTCCGTTTTCAACAAAAACATCGCCTTTTAATGCTATAAAATCATTAATTAATCCTGCGGAAATATTTCCTGTTATTCCAAGTCTTTTCATGAATTTAGCCGTGCTTAATTATAACTGCAGCAGTGTTTTTAAAACAACAAGTAATGACTTAAACTAGATGGTGTTACGGGTCGCTACTCTATTTTTATGTTTCTCTAAACGGCGCTGATTGGTGTTAAAACTAATGCTCCATTTTGTTCGTTCTTTTAATTTTTAATTTAAAAGACTCGATATTGCTACCGAGATCGGACTATATCTTGCTTACTAGCTTGAGCTAGTAAGACTGGGCGCTCGTGTCTCTGTTATTGTTGCGGTAACTCAAGAGTTAGTCTCTACACCTTCATGCTTCGTTTATTTGCCGCGAAGCAAGCTTGGCTCGGTATAATCCACTTGGGACTTCCACCGAATTCACCCAGTATGGCCAATGTTAAAGAACTATATTTTATTACACCTATTAATTCAATTCTTCAAATTTTTCAATAATATAAGCTAAAATATCATTTCTCATGATGTCACTTGTGCCAAATTTAAAAGTTACAATGCCCTTACTTGCACTTTTTTCATCATCAAAGAGCTGATATATTTTTTCAAATCCACTATTCTTAATATCTGATTGACGAATATCTCCAATAAATATTAATTTACTAAACTTGCCCATTCTTGTGCTAACTAATAAAAGATCATGAATACTTAAATTTTGAGCTTCGTCACAAATGATATAACTAGCATTGATACTAAGTCCTCTTAAAAATCCTAATGGAAGTCCTTTGACTCTTTCTTGCTTTAACAATAATTCTGCTTGACCTTTAGGTAAAAGTTCATGTAGCTTATCCATTAAAGGTTGTAAATATGGATCTAATTTTTCATGAAGATCGCCTTTTAAAAATCCTAAGTTATGAGTGCTACTTTCTACGGGATTACGAATATAAAATATCTCTCCTACCTTCTTATTATTAATTGCATGAAGAGCGCAGTAGACGCTTAGTAGACTTTTGGCTGTTCCTGCTGGGCCTTTGCAGAACATCATCTTAGTAGATTTATCTTGTAAAATTTGAATAAACTTCTTTTGATTTTCTGTCCAATTGAGATCTCTAATATTCAAGGGTTGTTGAATTTTATCTCTTTGAGGAACTACTGGCGACTTGTCCTCTTTTTGTTCTTTTCTATGTTTTTTAGACATGAGGTTTCCATAATGGTTTACACTATATTTTAATTAAGTGTAAATAAAAGAACTGTGGCATACTTAAACGCTAATATACCTCCAATCGAATGCTATGTTAGAGGAAACTTCTTAAGAAATCAAGAAGACAGTCACGATAAATATTTTCATTGTATAGTTTTTGGGGTTGCTTCCTTACCAAATAGATCTCCTCTATTTCATTTTATGATGCAAGATGGAGGTTTATGGTGGAGAGCACCAATAAGCGCTTTCTGCACAAAAGAAGGAGTCCCTGAAGAAGATTTGCATCAATTAGTTTTATGGGATAGTTTTAGTTATTACATTAGCGTTAATCAATTTTATGCTTTAAAAAATGCTAAAATGCAATATTTAGATCGTGGTGGAAACAAAAAACTTGGGCGATATCTTTTTACTTTAGATTGGGCTCATCCAGAATTAAATGAAACTAATTTTGGTTATAGTGAAACACCAAATGAACATAAATGCGGACACGTATTAGAATTAGATAACGGTAATTACGCAATACAACCGAATAACAGAATGAAAATTTTTGATGCTAGTTTCGTAACAAAACCAAACGAAACTCTCATTCAAAGAAAAGTAAATGATTATATTTTTACTGTAGAAGATAACCCCAAATGGGTTACAGAAGACAGTGATAATTATGATTATAAAGTCCAGGAGATAAAATGAATAAAACTATAAAAATAACACAACAAAATATATTTGAAGCAGAAATAGCTAACCCTCAAAATTGCGCAATAGCTAGAGCAATAAAAAGAAATATGAAAGGCAAATTAATGAGTATCTCTGTATTGGCTTCTCATGTGGCATTAAGAATGGATAATAAAATGTTCATTGCTAAAATGCCAAAATCTGGCGCAAGTTTTATTAAGAGGTTTGATCATAGACAACCAGTAAATCCTTTTGAATTAAATTTAAATTTTAAAAAAGGTTATTCTTTAGTCTAAATTACATTTTAAATTTGGATCTGCTAGATCTGGATTGTGCACTTTTTTAGTACCCCTTTTATAGTCGGTATATATATTTTTTATTATCTCTACTGGTTTTTCGATTATCTTTTCTACTTCTACTATTTTTTCTACAGTTGTATCGTTTGATTTTCTATTAGAAGCTATATTATAAGCTAATACAAGAGATACCGCTAAGGGATCAAATACTACTACAATAAATAAAATAAACCATTTAACTATTGTTTCTATATCTACGTTAAAAGCTTTGGCGATGAATTTATATGTGCCAATATCTGATTTTGTTATTTGTTTATTCAAAGAGATAATAGAGTTATCAAGAGTATTAATTTCTGTTAATAATGAAGTATTAGTATTGTTAATTTTTTCTATATTAGACTCTAATGAAGAGATATTAGATTGCATGCCTTCTAATGATTTAGACTTTAGTTCTACTGATTTTTTATCTATTACTTTTTCTTGAGTATCTTTACCAAACAAACCGCCAGATTTGTTTACTGTTGTAGTCGTGGACTGATCTAGTACTTTAGTAAGATTATTCTCTTGATTTTTACGGGTATCTGTTAAGGTTTGGACTCTTTCATTATTAGAAGTTATTTGAGAGCTTAATGAACTCTTTTTATTTTCTAATAAGGTTAATTCGGATTGTATTGAATCTAAATCGCTTTTTGTTGAATAGAACGCTTGACTTAGAAAGCCAAAGACTCCAAGGCTGGTTATACCCATTAATACTAAAATCGCACAAGTTAAATAAATTTTTAATAGTTTATTAATTTTATTCCAATAGCGATATAAAAAACTAGTTGCCATTACCTTACCAAACTCTAAACTGCTAGCCATTAAAATCGTAGCATAAAAACTACCAGAGAATAATAGTCCTATGCCTTTAACAGAGAAAAAGGCTCCACAAGATGCTACAAAGAATGCACTAAATCCTAATAGTATGGTAAATAAGCTCACTAAAATATTACACGTTTCTTAGCTCTTATTTTTAATTCCTTTGATATATTTGATAATTTAATATCTTTTTTAATTAATTGTTTTGTTGTCTCTTTGAGTCTGTCTTCTATGGTGTCGTCTAAAATAATAGGCTTTGGCCCTATATTAAAATTGAATAAAAATAAAAATAATTTAAATGAATAGTATATTAATAGAATTTCTAGTAATATAGAAATAAACTGAGCCATGATAGATTTATGATACAATACTTTTAATAATAAGTAAAGTGTAATTTATATTAAATGAAATGCAACCAACATTCAAGCAAATGCAGAAATATGTCAAGTCCTTACGGACGAGCATTTGAATTAAAAAAATGCTGTAGAAGAGCACTAATGGAAATATTTGATAAAATACCTTATATTTTTGAGGGTTCAGATTGGTGGTTAGAGTTTGGAACATTGCTGGGTTTTATAAGGGAAGGAAAAATTATAGATTGGGATAACGATTTAGATATAGGAGTTATGGAAGAATCAATGACACCAGAAATATTAGAAAAAATAGAAAAAAGATCTGAAGAGTTTGGATTTTATTTTACTAAAGATTTTCCTAAAATTGGATTTAGAAGACTATATTATAGTAAAACAAATCGTTTATATTGTGATATATGGAGTTTCGAAAAAGATAAAAATAATATGATTGATGCGACTTGCAATTGGACACCAGCTATTCATGAAGAAAAATTTACAAAAAATAAAGATACTTTGATAATCAATGATAAGACTTATAATATACCATCTAATGTAGATGAATTTTTAAATATAAGATATGGATATTGGCAAAATCCTATGAGACAAAAAAAATCTTATAGAGACGGACGTTTGCATATACCTAAATATATAAAAGACTTAGATATTAAAAAAATAAACGATCAGACCATATTCAAAAATCCTCCAGAACATAAATACTAAAATGAACGTTATAACTTATGGTACTTTTGATACTTTTCATTATGGTCACTTAGAAATGTTAAAAAGATGCAAAGAATATGGATCTAAACTTATTGTTGGTGTATCAACTGATGAATTCAATGAAATAAAAGGTAAAAAAAGTATTTTTAACTTTAATAAAAGAAAAAAATGGGTAGAATCTATTAAATATGTTGATCTTGTTATACCAGAGACTTGCTGGGAACAAAAAGAAAAAGATATAGAAGAATACAATATAGGCTACTTTATAATTGGAGATGATTGGGCTGGAAAATTTGATAGCTTAAAATGTAAAGTGATATACTTACCTAGAACAAATAACATTTCTTCTACTAAAATAAAAGAAGTTATTTTTAAATGATATATATTTATTCTATGTCCCTATTAGAGGGCCAGCATCTCCGCTTGCACTGGATCATCAATATAAACCTTGGGCGCGGGTAATTTTGAAGCTTTTTATCAATAGATTTTTTGTTGTTGTATCTCAGGTAGCTTGTTTATTATTGTTTTTTTATTGATGTTAGAGAAGAAATAGAATAGTGTCCCTAATAAAAGGATATCTATATTAATGATTTTATATTTATTTTCATATAAATAGTATTGCACATAGCCCAAATTATAAAGAGTATATGCAAAAAGACTTATAGTAAAAAATAACCCCTTGGATTTTTTTATCTTCAATTGTATTCTATTACAATGAATTTTATATAGATTTTAAAAAAGGGTACCCT
>Ga0247835_1003044_pt1 | contig 16573 bp, 14 predicted proteins | sample LaCtaG_3_FD_189912 | JGI IMG/M metagenome (GOLD analysis project Ga0247835, IMG submission 189912) | Freshwater microbial communities from meromictic Lake La Cruz, Castile-La Mancha, Spain - LaCruzMarch2015_13.5m | ecosystem: Environmental > Aquatic > Freshwater > Lake | place: Spain: Castile-La... | reverse complement strand
AATCCCCATAGCGCCCGCTGCACCGGCGGCGCCAAACGTCTCGCGGGTTCCTTCCCTGGAGGCTTCCAGACGACGGCCCCCGTGCGTCCAGCGAGGTCCCGCGGGCAGTCGTCTGGAACCCTTCACACGGATTGTGTAGTCGGCCGACGTCCGCAAACTCCGCAAAGCGGTCTTTGGCCGAGGACCTCGGACGTTTCGCCCGCGCCGTTGACTTGGAATGGCACACCCAATATATTGAAAGGACGATATTTTCTGGCTTATGGCGACCCCGGCAGGGGTCGAACCTGCGACATCTCGCTTAGAAGTCGGTCAACCCGGCCCCTCATGCTCCCTCACGAACCCTCGTTTCCTCATGAGTTGCAGTTACTTACTTGCATTCTTGCCCTCGCCGCCCCTCGCGAGCCCTCGCATCACACGGTTCGCATACGGTTCGCAGGAGCCGTCGGACACGGTTCGCTGTTGGGCCTGAGATCGCCGCCAAACGAACGCCTCGGAATTGGTGCGCTACGTGGTCAGCCGTAGTCGGACCGCTTCCTCACATGTCATAAACAATGCGCCACCGGTTTTGTCGATGCCATCGATTAACGTGAGATTGTCGGCAAGGCCAAACTTTTCACCCACCATCACATCTGGGCTGACGAACGAATATTGTGCGAGGTTCGCCTCGCTTTTCTGCACCACTTGGGCGAAGGACTGACGGGAAAGCAATCGCCATGATAAGCGCGCAGGCCATTGCAAAATTCTCGGTTGGGATCTCCGGACAGGGGGGCGACACGCGGCTTCGACAATTTGGCGAGAGGCATCGCTCGTCCCATTCAGCGGGCTCATGGCCAGATGGGTCGAAAAAGAGATCCACAGGACTAGTGAATTTTCTACACAAATGCCCCGTTGGGTACTAATCTGCCAACAGTCGGATTGTCGTCTGGCTGCCGTGGCGGATCGGGGAAATGGCGATGTCGGATTGCAACCAACTGCTTGCTGAAATCAACCGGCTCGCTGGGGCATATGAGCTTGGCGCACTGGACGATGCCGCAAAACGCTTCTCTCAATCCTTGGTCGACAATAGTGCTTCAGTCGATGAATTACCGCTATTGGAGACTCTTCAACGACTGCGTAACATTCGAGCGTTCGGCATAATAGAGGTGATATGCAACCGCCTTTTGAAAGTTGGCTTTAACTTTCCTTTTTTGCGACGGTTTTACGCGAACGCGCTGATAGATAGAGACTGTATCCCAGTCGCCATCGACATGCTGAACAAACTCAAATCTACTACCAATCCCGGTGATCGGGAACATGCTGAAGCAGAAGGTTTACTTGGTCGTTGCTACAAACAGCTTTACGTCGACCTTGTCAATATTGCTGAGCCTACTCGGCGTTTCGAGATTGCGCACGCAAATGTCAGTCATTTTAACAACGCGTTGTCGCACTATTGGGGCGGCGTAGATCACGGCAATATTGCAAAAACCAACTGGCATTCAATCAACGTCATTGCCATGTTAGTTCGAGGCCAGCAAGATGGGCTAACGCATGCCTATTCAGACCTGGTCCGGGATTGGGCAAGACAGATTGTAGTCGATAGTGAAGCCTCCGCCATGGCAAGCGATCGCTGGGCGATGGCGGTACTTGGTGAGGCCTACGTTGCTCTAGGCCGATGGCGGGAAGCTCGCGAATGGCTTCTTAAATTTGCCCAACACCCCGAAGTTGACGCTTTTATGCTCCATGGCACCATTCGCCAACTTGAGGAAGTCTTTGGAATTAAGGCCGGCGATGAGCATACAGCAGACCTGATGACCGTGATGAAACATCGGCTTGCGACGATCTCACGCGGGACTGTGCAATTCACGCGCGGAGAACGTGAGAGCATCGCGGCGCTTGATCAGCTTACCGAGCGGGAATTGGAGGCGAGGCTAGGCAAAGAAGGTCCTCGAAAAATCAAATGGCTCAAAAAGGGTTTTACTGCCGCTCGCTCCATTGCTCGCGTCCGCTATAAGGGGAACGAAGGCGGTCTCGGAATAGGGACTGGTTTTCTCGTTGAGGGGCGATTGTTTGCACCTAGTCTGGGCGGCGAAATCTTTTTGCTGACCAACGCTCATGTTATTGCCGCTCGCTCCGATGGACAAGCAATCACACCGGCTATGGCTTCCATAACTTTTGACGAGTTAGAGACTCTACCGCCTATAGCTTGCGACCAGGTGGTTTGGTCAGATCCGTTCCTCGACGCGTCCTTAGTCAGACTCAAGTCGACCCAAGCCTCCCTGCCGTCTCCCATATCTGTCGAAGCCTTTGATTTTTTCAGTGACGACATCGAAGGTGTTCCGCCACCACGACGACGCGCGTATATCATAGGTCATCCGGAGGGGGGCGACTTGAGCATGTCCCTGGATGATGCGGAAATCGTAGATCTAGGTCGACGGCGCCAAGATGAAGCTGGGATCTTTGTTCATTATAAAACCCCGACTGAGCCAGGAAGTTCTGGCAGTCCGGTGCTCAACGACGATTGGCGGGTCATTGCTCTGCACCACGCTGGACCTCCTCGCCAGACGAGCGGAAGTGCCCAGGGCTTGCGGAAGCTTGGAGGGCGCCCCGGTTTCAATTGGGCCAATGAGGGCATCTTGCTTGCATCGATCGCCGAAAAAGTGCGCCATTCGATCGGCTGATGGCAGGGCGAACTAAACTCGCCCCCCTTTGACATTTTGCACAGCTGTGCGGCCCCTCAACGATTCGGTTCTTCTTGCGCGTACTTTTGAGACAAGCACGCGCCCCGTTTAGCACAATCGCGGATATCTAAACGTTGCTTAGGGCCTCTGTTCGCCGGGCTTGATAAGGCCGCTAATAAGCGAAAAAATGACTAGTAGAGCAGCAGCCAGTTGACCGTCATACAAACCCATCCCGTTCGGAAGTGCTTGCATGAAGATGCTTCCCTTCATTGCGTAAGCCCAAATGCAGAAAGCCAGCGTCGCAACTCCTGCATGCACCAGCCATGGGTCTCCGCCCTTCCGGCTGAAGCTCCAGATGTAGAGTGGCGTAAAGGCAAGGCAGAGTACAAAAATTGAAAGCGGTAAGTGAGGGGCGAGCTTTTCCATGATGCTCGTTGCAGGAGCGTTGGTGGCAATGACGGCATTAGCTACGGCTGCCTTAGGCGTTAGAACGCTTTCGAGCGCCAAATACGCGGCGAGCACTTCGCTGGGTATGTACTTCGAAATACGCGAGGCAAACTCGTCGCCGCTGGTCATTTCCGGTGAAACACCAAGCGTCTCCAACGTCGCACCTCGATGGTCCGGTTGAACCAATCGCCCCATCGCTCTCTCCCCTTGGCAAGCGCTACAAACCCGAACTTATATATACACTGTATTCGCAGCAAGCACTTGATCAAGAGCGTAACAACGCACACTCGACGGCCGCCCCCCACGGTTTGCGACGGGCCGCTGGTGACCACCGACGGTGCAATGCGTTCATGACCTGCCCAGTTTCTTCGGACCACGCTTGACTTAAAAGATCAGCCCTCGTTTCTTTCTTCACTTTGTGCCCCTTCCGAGACGGTTGTGTCGTGAAGGAGATCAACGCAAAAAGTGGTGGGCGTGCTGCATCAGCTTGATCTTCACTGGCACGCTGCTCAGCGTTTGCACTGCGCGCTACGCCGCGTGCCGCGGTTTAAATGGCATCAATAAGCGCTTTGAATTATGCCCTGGCACTGAAATTTGGCTCATAGCGTCGAAATTATGCCATTGGCACACGGAGCAAAACAAGGTCTTTCCGTCTGCAGAAGATTCATTTCCGTAGGTCCTGGGCCATATCGGCAGGCGTCTGAGGGCACGAGAGGCGCACCCATTCGATTCCGCCCGGAAAGCTGGCTCTATGGATTGGTCCAGGCCGCGCTTGCGTGACCGCCGACCCGGCGGGCGGGTTAACCAGAACCTGGTCGCAAGCGTACTCTATAGTGAGACTTGGTGTGCCGACCGGTGTCGGATTGAACCCGCACAAATCTATGCCTTTGTAGCGTTCGACGTACTTCCCTTCGGAGCGTTTGACGAAGCAGAACGTTGGCTTATCCTTTGCGTCCTTTAGGACGGAACTCGAAGCGAGCGCCGAGTCGGCCGGTGCGGCGTCCATGTGGCATGCTCGAAAGAAGAAGATCGTGCTATCGCAGGTTTGGCCGCGAGCCACGTCGCCAAACGTCGCCGCCTTTATGCGCACGACACCGCGTGTCGCAGTTCCCGCCTTAAAAGCAGCAAATACCTTTTCAGTGCAGGCCTTCTTGGCTACGACCCGCGCCTTGGCCGCCTTTTCGGTTGCGGCCTTTTCGGTGAGCGCAGCTTTTGTGGCGGTCGTGGCGGCCAGCGCGCGCGCCGAGACGGACGCATCCGTGCAGACCTTCTTAGCGGTTGAGTCGCTCGCCTTGGCGAGGCAGGCTTGTTCGGTGGCGACGATTTCTGACTCGGCCTTAAACTCGGCCTCCTTCTTTGTATGTGGGGCGAGTTCGGCTGCGGTCGCGGCGGCTTGTTCGTCACTCGCGGCCTTGTCGGCGCACGCCTGCATCGTATCGTCGTACTCGGCTCGGGTGCTGATGATTGCCGGTACGACGACGGGTCCCGTATTCTCGTCAGCGGTCTGGGCTGCCGCAGCCTTGGCCGCCGCTGCCTTGGCGGCCTCGGCTGCCTTGGCGGCCTCGGCTGCTTTCGCGGCTGCATTTTCATCGGTTTTTGCCGGAACTGGCGATGTATTCACCGGCGGCTGCGGCGTCGCAATGGGCACGGCATCGAGCGACGGCGGCGCGGCACCAGCGGTAGGAGGAAGCCCGCAAGAAAAAACGCCTGCCAGCATTAAGGCGACCACTCCGTGCGTGAACCGGATTAGCGAACTCATGGCATTCTCCGGTCAGGATAAGGCGCTATTGGAATCATATTTGGCACCGGGGTTGGCAATCCAGAAGTCCATGCGTTTTTTGAGAGCTGGCGATATCCGCACGCCCGCATTGCGCTTGGCGCCGAAGCCTAATTCGGCTGCGAGCCCAGAACCATCGGTCCCAAAACCATCGGTATGGATGCCGAAAACCGTGTAGCCGGTGGTTGGATGGTAGTGATAAATCGGCGCGCCGCTCTGGCCGCGTTCGGTATCGACGTCGTGAATGATGGTTTGCGGATCCTTGCCCGTCTGTAAGCCGTCAGCGTAGAGAAGCTGATAACCTTTGTCGTAAGGATAGCCTGCTATCTGAATCTTGCCGATGTCGGCTGCGGGGTCGACGGCCGCGAACTTGAAAAAATCGCCGACGAAGGCACCGAGATTTTTGGTTGGCAGGAAGATCACGCCGTAGTCGTACCGCGATGCCTGAGTGTCGCTCAGCGCCTGGTCGGCGTAACGCTTGTCGTAATCGAACAAGGTGCTGGTCACCACCGGCAGCGGATTGTTGCCGGGGCCTGTTGCGCCTGCGTGGATTTCGACGCTGTCGGCTTTGCGGAAATAGCAATGGGAGTCGCGGCGAACGAACAGGTTGTGGGCAGCAGTCATGATCGTGCGTGGGCCGATAAACCAGCCGGTGCCATGATAGGTGGCATTCCCGAACTTCATCTCGAGGCGGCAAATGGCCGCCCACGGCGCGACAGGGATCTGGCAGCATTCCTTGCTGCCGTCCGGAAGCTGATACCATAGAGGTTTGTAAGCAGGAATGAGCGCTTTGCGCTGGTCGTTAGCGGGATTGCCAACGGATGCGGGGCCAGCCACGGACGGAATCCGGTCTGCCCCCACAGATTCGAAATTGCCGCCATCAATTTTGTCGCTCGCGGGAACGATGCTGCGTTCCGCAATTGGTACAGCTGCGGCTTCCGCTGCCGCTCGCTCGGCCGCCGCCCGCTCGGCCAGGACGCGTGCATCGAGGACGTCTTGAGGCGGCGTTGCAAGCGTGGCTTCGAGAGGGATCTTGACCGACTCTGTCATCGCGCGCTGAAAATCGTACGCGGGACGGGCAAACGGATCGCTATCCCCGGCCGACAGCGAGTCAAACGCGGCGGTGGCAATCGCAGGACGGCCGTCCTGCTCCGACGGGGGCTGAGGAGCGGCTGGCGGAGTCTCCGGTTGCGGGGCGGAGCCCAACAAATGCGGCCAAAGAATTAGCATCCAAAATCTCCATCAAAAATTAGTCAGATTGTACGTTCTGGCTGCCTTTGTAGGGTCGTTTGCTAGTTGGCTTTTGGAAGAGTGGAGAATCCGCCGGAGGACGGCTGGTCAGGTTTTTCCGAGGGGGGCGAGATGACCGTAGCGTCCGGCGCCTGGTTGGAGTTCATTTTTGCCATCTGGTTCGTGGCCGTCGTGCCAACCGCGCTGACGTTGCTCACGCTCATGGCATATGTCTGCTGCTTGGGGCCGACGTCCGCAAAACTTTCTTTCGCCGCCGTCCCCGGCATTTTCAGCGCCGTCTGTGTCTTGATGAGTTCGGTCTGGCTCGATAGCGCCGCGTTAACGTAGCCCACGCTTTTGTTGAACGCCCCGAAGTAGCCTGTAATAACGGTTGCCGGCAGCTTCGCGAGTTCGACCGCTTCGGCGCCGTCGGAGCCGTCGTCCTTGCCCTTGCGCAAATACACGGAGCTTGGCTGTCCGAGAGGATCGAACGTGATCTTGGTCGTCTTGGTGATGGCGATGCCGCGGCTGATATCCATGGCAAGCAGCGGCGATGTGTTGGTGAACGAGAACGCCTGCGTATCGGAGCGTGCGCCGGCGACATCCACGGTCAGCATGTGCGTCAGCCGCGCCCGGTAACAGATGCCGACAGAGCAATCGGGCGGTGGCTGCACGTCCAGCACCTCGGGGTGCTTCCAGGTTAACTGGATCGGTGCCCGGCTGCGCTTGAACTCGCGTGCGATGCGCAGATACTCCTGACAGGTGTCGGGCTGCACCGTTTGAGTGAAGCGGTCTCGCGGATCGGAACAGCGGCGGGCGAGACGGCCAACAAATGTCATCAAGACTTCGTTCAATGCTGCCAGTTTATGACCCGTGTCGCGCGGATTGCCCGGATCAACGTAGACCGACGACAGTTCGACGATCGGTTTGTCGGGTGAGGATGTTTCCGTGCAAGGGACCGTCGCACCTGCTTCCTTCTTGCCGAAGGCACCCGCAATGGCACCGGCCGACGCGGCGAGATTGATGATGAACTGGTCGGTCTGATCGATCGCGGTAACGTTGATTTCTCGCAGGATGTTCGACGACGGATAGGTTCTGACTGTGATAGTGTCCGCTGACAGAGGACTGTTACGAAACGACATCGCATACTGATGCCGGTCGTCCATGACAGGAATTTCATCAGACACACAAACGGCAATGCGGGCTTCACGCTCCCACATTCTCACCTTGACTTGAAGAACGGCCTTGGCGAGTGTGTAGGAAATGCCGCCGGGATTCTGGCCCTCGTTCGCGACCCAGAGCGAACCGGTTTCGAGTACGCTGCTCGAACAAGCCGCAAGAAACAGGCCTGCCAGCGTCGACGCAAGAACGGGGCGCAAGGCTTTCACTGCAGATTTCATGATCGCCACCTAGTTCCCTGCCAGCTTGTTGCCAGCGGTGTAGGCCGCATTGCTGGAACTCAGCAAAAACCCCCGTTCGCGATTGCGCTTTAGGTTGAGAGCGGTATTGGCCTCTGTCAGCGCCAGTTTGTCCGCATCCTCAGCCGCCTTGCGCTCTTCAGGGGTCGCCCACGCAAGCTTCTTTTCCCATACCAGCGAGGCATCCTTCTGCGCGACTTGCACGGAGCCGGGCTTCGTCAAAGACTTGTTGAGGTCGCTCAACGTTGCGCTCATCTGACCGAAATAGGCGTTTATGATCGTCTGCGGGAGGAGGGCGAGCTCAACCGCTTCGGCACCGTATTTGCCATCGCTTTGGCCCTTTTTGATGTAGAATTTGGTTGGCTGGCCATGCTCGTCAAACCCGATCCGAGTCGTCTTAGTGGTCGCGATGCCGCGGCTCACATCCATGGCGATGACCGGGGAGCTGTTGGGCAGCGAGAAGATTTGCGAGTCGACGGCGCTGCGGCCGACGGAGACGCTCAATGTATAGGGTAGGAGCGCTCGATAGCAGATCCCCGCCGAGCAATCGGGATTATCATGACCGAGCGGCACGTCCGGCACCTGCCAGCGCATCTCGATTGGCTGCCGGTGATGCCGCTTGTAATCGCTGTATAGCCGCAAGTATTCGTCGCAGGTTCCCCGGTCGAGTTGCTGGGCTTGCGGCGACGTCGGTTGAGCGCATTTGTCCGCGTAGCGCTTCACATGTACCATCACCAAGCGATTCATCTTGGCGAGTTTGGTCCGCACGTCGTGCGCGTCGGAGGGATCAACCAAGGTGTCGACGATCGTGATTAGGTCGTTAGCCGAGGTGCAATCGGTCGTCGCGTCGGCTTCTTTTTGAACCGCCACCACGGAACCCGCCGACTTCGCCAGTTCGAAGAGGAACTGATCCGTCTGGTCGAGCGACTCGACTTCGAGGCTTTTCAGGATGTTGGTGTTGTCGAACTTTTCGAGTCGGATCGTGTCGGCCGCAAACGGGCTGTTTCGCCACGTGATTTGATATTGATAACGATCGTCCTCCACCGGCGTCGGGGCCTGGGCGCACACCAGTATCCGCGCGGTCGCCGGCTCGACGCGCACCCGTATCAGCACCAAGTCCTTGGCGAGAGTATACGACATGCTGGCAGGATCACGCCCGCTATCCCCGCGTGATGCGGCGGGCCGCGCGAGGTTATCGCTGCTCAACACATTTGTGCAGGCTGGAACAACTAAAAAAATACAGAGTGCGAAAATCAGTCGGCAAAGTACGCGATACATGAACACCCCCTGGGTGCTCTAAAACAAATCACAATGCCGCCTTTTTTTCCACAGGTATCATTTTTTACAAATTCAGCTGCGGAACCGAAATTTCAAGCACTGCCGACGAGCGTCATCCTGCTTCTGCAAGCTTCAGTTAAATCTGGCTTTTTTCGAGTTTATCTGCACAGCAAAATCTGATGACATTGTGCGCTATAAATATCTTCTTTCGTGACAATTCAGCCACGTAGTGGTGTTCTTCGTGTGCGGCCATCGTTCGCCTTTGACTTAGCAGGCCGCTGAAAAATTTGCCGATCAACGTCGATTGTTGAAACCGATTTCGTTGGAGTGGAGGCGGCGACCCGCAGCAGAGCGTATTCTCGAAAACCGAGTCACATGACCGCTGAGTTCGTTGCGCGTGACATCCAGCCGTACTACGATGAAACCTTGTTTGGGTATTTGCCAGCATTCGTTGTTTCCCTCATTCGACGTGAGCGGGGTGTTCGATGGCCGACGGGGCGGCGGTGGAACTGGCTGGTGACTTAGAGGCTGCCCGCGGCCTGAAATTATTCTTGTCCTATTCGCGCAAGGATCTGGACATCGCGGACCAGTTGGTTCCTGCGCTTGAGCTGCTTGGGCACACCGTCATCATCGACCGCCACGGTATCTTCGGGGCCGAGCGATGGGAAGAGCGGCTTGGACAAATGATCCTCGAGGCGGATACAATCGTCTTCCTGTTGACGCCGTCTTCGGCGGAGTCGCGCGCCTGTCACTGGGAGGTCGACCAATCGGTGACGCACCGGAAGCGCATCGTGCCGGTGATTGGCAAGTCGCTCGCGGGAGCGAAACCCCATGATGCGTTGCGGGATTTAAATTATGTGTTCTTCTGCCCTGATCCATCGGCGCCGGCGGCTGGCTGGGGTTCAGGCCTCGCCCGGCTGCATGCCACGCTGACTGTCGACATCGTATGGATCAGACAGCACACTCACATCGCGGAGATGGCAGCGCGCTGGCAAACAGGAGGCCGGGCCGGTGATCTGCTCGTGCGTGGGTCCGAATTGGCGCTAATTCAGAATTGGCGTGCCGGGCGACCAGCCAACGCTCCGGAACTGACGCCCGCTCAGCGCGACTACATCGAGGCGAGCGAAATTGCCGAAGCGCTTCGGCAGAATTGGGAGCGCCAGCAGATCGAGGAAATGCGCGCCGCCCAGGCGGCCAAGGCAGAAGCGCTTGCCGCCAGCGAGAAGGCACAGGAAGAGCGCGCGAAGGCGCTTAAGACCGTGGTCGCGCGAACTATCGCTGGCATCGTCGTTGCCGCTGTGCTGTCGGTGGGCGTGGGTACCGCCGGTTTCATCGCCTGGCGGAATGGTGAAAAGGCGCAGAAGGCGCTGCTGCAGGTCCAGGACGAGCAATTGCTACAGGACCGGCTGCTCAGGCTTGCGCGTGGCAAGGACCTTCCGTCTAAGCCCTACCCTGTCGACATCCTTGCCAGACGCTACGAAGGCGAAAGCCCCGCCCATATGGGGACAGACTTCCTCGGCGGGGTTTACTACGGCACTTACCGGATCAAGGCTGGTGCGAACCTCGACGAGTTCATGGCCTTTCTAAACCGATGGGCCAAGCCGATTTACGACACGCTTGATGCGGCCGGTGGCAAGAATGCGGCGGCTCGGCGCGATCCGCACTTCATAGCCGCGTGGACGTCGCTGGCGTCTGACCCTGCAAGTTCCGCCAAGTTCGCGTCATTGCAGACAGATTTTGTGACGCGAACGGGATACGACAGGCTGGCCGCGCGGCTTAAGGCTGGCTATGCGCTGCGGCCAGGGCAGGCTGGAAATCCGGTGAAGCTCGATATTTCCGCGCGCTCGCTGGCGTTGCGTGCTGTGATTTTCTCCATCGCCGTTCAGTACGGCCCGAGCACCCGGCTGCTGCAGGATGCGTTGGGTGAATTCGGCGACCTGGCGACGCGCACGGATGAAGAAATCATCGCCCAGCTCTATCGCTTCCGTGACAAGGTCGCGGAGTATTTTCCCGAACTGCAGTCGCACAGCCCGAACTTCGTCGCATTGATCAAAGAGCGCAACTATTGGGAGGAAAGAGATGCACTTGCGATGCTTACCCATGAACGGCAGTGAACTCGTTTTGATGCGCTATCTCGCTCGGCACTGCGTGCTTGCATCATTTTTGACGGTTCTTGGCCTGCAAAGCGCGGCTGCGCAGGAGGTTCGCAAATGCGCGCTCACGGAGCCCAAATTCCAGGTCAGTGGCAGCGCCGGCGTGTTTGAGATCACCATCGATTGCGGAGCGGCAGCAGCTAATGCCAAGGCTTTTCCAAGTGGTGAGGGGGTCCTGGCCGGCCTTACGCTCTATGCTGATGTCAAGCCTGATGCGCTCATGGAGCAGGGGACCGCGGCCGAATTGACGCGATCTATCGACGCTGCACCGGCGATCAGGACAGCACTCATGAAAGCCACGTCTTCGAAATCCGTCTCAGTTGCCGGGCGGCCTAAGTGGATCGTGCTGAAAGACGAGGATGTCGAAAGTTTTGATTTTCCGGTGCAAACGATCAAGCTCGACAGTGGATCTGGTAAGCTAGCCGTAAAATTCCAGGCTGAGGTCAAAGCGTTTGCGGGCAAGCGGCACATGCTGTTCGCGGTTTGGCTTAAGTCTGAAAGCAAACCGTGCGACAGGGACGACAAGTTCGCCCGCTCAGGCTGCAAGAGCGAGGGCTATGTGATCGGTGATGGGGCGGGCGTCCATCCGATTGCTTCTTATCCTGGAATGGAAATCAACGAATTCAAACACCCGAACGAGGATTGGATAACGGAACGCTGGATCGTCGAACGCTTCCGTTAAGCGAGGCTGCCGGTCGGGGAACGGACGTAGATGCTGATCGCAGCCGAGCTAGTCATCGTCGTCATGTGGCTTCGCCTCGCAGTGTTTTGTGCCCTGGGCATCGTAGGAGCGTGGCGGAGCCGGGACGGCGGACGCCTGCTGGCTCTGCCGGGTGCTGACGGCTGCGCACCGCGCGTGTCGGTCGTGATCCCGGCGCTGAACGAGGAGGCGACGATCGAGGCAACGCTACTGTCGCTGTTCCAGCAGGACTTGGCGCCGTGGGAAATCATCGTCGTCGACGACGGATCGGACGATGCGACGCCGGAGATCGCGCGACGCTGCCTCGCGACATTCGAGCGTGGGCTGGTGATCGAACTGGCGGTCAACATCGGGAAGGCTGAGGCGCTCAATACCGGGGTGCGGGCAGCCAGCGGAGCGTATATCGCCACGATTGACGCCGATACCCGGATCGAACGGGGTGGACTGCAGGCGGCGGCCCTCAGCCTTCATGCGCACAACGCCAGCGCGGTGGCGTTCTATCTTAATGTAGACAACGGCGACAGAGTGCTGGAGCGGCTGCAGCGGCAGGAGTATGCTGCGGGGTTGAATTTCGAGCGGGCCGGACAACATATGATCGGTGCCATCTCCATCCTGCCGGGCGCCGCTACGCTGTTCCGGCGTGAATTGCTGTTGGAGGTACCGTTTTCGCTGCGCACACGAACTGAGGATGCCGATCACACTTTGCAACTCGCCCGGCGTGGCATGCGCTTGGTCCTTGATGCAGATGCGGTGGCGATGACCGTCGTTCCTGCGACATGGACGGACCTCATCGCGCAACGCGTCCGGTGGACCGCAGGACATCTGCAATGTTGTGTGGCACACGTTCGCGAGCTAAACAGCGCCCACTCGATTTTCAGGGCTGTTGTGCTGCCGAATTTCCTCGTTTCGACCTTGATGGTTGCGGTTGGCTTCGTTGCGATGCTGACAGTCCTGGCTGCAGGTCACACGCCGTTGTTCCGATTCGGTTGGTTCGACGCTGCGGCAATCACGGTTTTTCTTGTTTATCTTCAGCGGGGCAGCGCGTGTCTGGTGGACGCAAAACTCCGGCCGAGAATTTTTGATTTCGTTCTGGAACCCTTAGTGACAAACATCATCGGGTCGGTCAGCTTCATAGGTGCTTCGTACGTATTGCTTCGCGCGTCCCGCCTGTTCACGCCCCTCGTTCGATTTCCTTTGCAGCCCAGAAAATGACTTGCCCCCGACGGCCCATTTGCGCGCGGGAACGTTCGCAACCCTTCACACAACGGCCCCGCCAGTAAGCCTCGCGCCGCAGGCGACGATGTGCACTCGCAAGCTGCCGTCCGAGGCAGAAATCACTACCAACTACGTTGCGAGACAGCATCCTGGTATGCGAACCGTAAAGCAATGCGAGGCGCGAAGAACACGCCAGATCGGATCATCCGCGGTCAGATGTAGTCGGTATTGTGCATTGTGCAGCTTTCTCGGACGCCGGCATGACTGTCTTCGCCACGCACACCTCCTGCCGGCGTCCGAGAAGCGCCAAGGCACGAAGTCGCGGGATGTTGGGCTCAGGCGGTGCAACGGGCGCTATGGCGATAGTGCTGCAAGGTTGCGTTTTATTCTCGTCGGTAAAGCGGTCTGGTTTGGTGTCGATGGGGTTTTGGGGCGGCAGACCTGATCTATCTGGGTGCCCCGAACCGGTCTGATGAGGTGCTTGGTGGTTCGGATGTGATACACTTTGGATTTGGCGCGAGCGAAGGCGCTGCCGGCGGACGCCCAGCATGATGGAACTCGGGGTGCGCGGTACGGCGTCAGGGTCATGAGGTGTCGATCCGGATCGGCGGCGGCTTGGGAGATGCTCGATATTTCGGCGCTTCGCCGCGCGCAAAGATCTCGATGATGATCATGCGTCCGCCGCAACAGGGACACGGGCGCGGCAGAACGCTGGGGGGCTCGGGTTCGGTGGGTACCTCGGGGGCGGCGTCTTCCGTCACCGTCGCGGCCGGTGCCATGGCCAACAGCTCGCGCGCCTTGGCGATACCTTCTGCGCGGTTGCCGTTGGCAAACAGGCCGTAATGGCGGATGCGATGGAAGCCCTTCGGCAGCACGTGGATGAGGAACCGCCGGATGAACTCGTGCGGGTGCAATGTCATCGTTTTCCAGAGGCCGGGACCTTCGATGCGATAGTCCTTCCAGCGGAACGAGATGCCACCGTCGCCGGCGGCGACGAGACGCCGGTTGGAGATGGCGACGCGATGAGTGTAGCGCGAAAGATAGCGCAGCACCTGCTTGGGTCCGGCGAACGGCGGCTTGCAATATACGACCCACTTGATGTGACGCAGGGTGCTGAGGAAGCGCTTGAAGGCGTTCTTGTCGGCGAGGCCTGCGTGACTGTTGAAGAACGACAGTTGGCCGGCCGCATGGGCGTCGCTCAGCATCGCCAGCATCTTGCCCCGGAAAAACCGCGCCAGCACATTGACGTGCACGAGGAAGTCCGCGCGTGCTGCGATCCAACGATTGCCGTCTTCGGATAATCCACCGCCCGGCACGATCATGTGCACGTGCGGATGGTGCGTCATCGCCGCCCCCCAGGTGTGCAGCACCGCCGTGATGCCGATCTTGGCACCGAGGCGCTTGCGATCGGCGGCGATGGCCAGCGTCGTCTCCGCCGACGCCTTCATCAGCAGATTGTAGATCACCCGTTTGTTTTGGTAGGCAATGTCGCGCAGCTGGCTCGGCAGCGTGTAGACGACGTGGAAGTACGGCACCGGCAGCAGTTCGGCCTCGCGGTCGGCCAGCCATTTGGCCGCCGCCGCGCCTTGGCACTTCGGGCAATGCCGGTTGCGGCAGCTATTGTAGCTGATGACCGTGTGGCCGCAGGTGCCGTTCTCGCAACGCGCGACGTGGCCGCCGAGGGCTGCCGTGCGGCAGCGCTCAATCGCACTCATCACCTTCAACTGCGGCAGGCTGACGTGGCCGCGATTGGCCTCACGCCACGCGGTACCGTGGTCGCGGAAGATATCCGCGACCTCCAGCGTTGGACGCAACACGGCGCTACTTCGTGGCCGGCCGTTTTCTTGGTTTGTGATTGCGCGCCGGCTTCTGTCGACCGGCATGCGGCATTGACAGCGCTTCGAGCGGGCTCTGGATCGCGGAGATCATCCCCGTTGCAACGCGCGTATAGCGCGCCGTCGTTTCGAGTTTGTCGTGGCCGAGGACCGCCTGGATTTTGCGGATATCGACTCCGGCTTCGAGCAGATGCGTCGCAAAGCTATGCCTCAGCGAATGCAGCGTCAGGCCCGGCTTCTTGATGCCGGCCGCCGCGACCGCCTCCTGGAACAGGCGGCTGTACTGCCGTGGCGTGATCGGCCGCTCGGTACCGTAGCCTGGAAAGAGCCAGCGCGCGTTGGGTGCCATCTCGGCGTCATGCCATTTCGGCCGCTCCGGCCACCACGCCTTGAGCAGCGCCAGCACCTCCGGCGGCAGCATTGCGTTGCGATCCTTGCGCCCTTTGCCCTGCACGACACGGATGATTTTCTGCGCGCTGTCGATGTCGCCGACGGTGAGCCGCGTCACCTCGCCGGCGCGCAACCCGCAACCGTAGCTGATCGTCAGCATCGTGCGTGCCTTCAGACTCGGCGCCATCGTCAGGATGCGCTTGACCTCGTCGGGGCTGAGGACGACGGGAACCTTCTGCGGCTCCTTCAGATGGTAGATTTCGGCGGCGAGATCGAGCCGTCGCAGCGTGACCTTCAGAAGGAACTTCACCCCGGTCATTATGCGGTTGCGATTGCAGATCGTGAGCTGCTCGGCATCGATAAGCGAGAGCTGGAAGGCCCGCACGTCATCGGCGGTCGCGGTTTCGGGCGAGCGCCTCAAGAAGGCGGCGAACCGTTTGCAGCTTTGGACGTGGCTGCGCTCGGAATGCCGCCCCAGTTTGCGGGCGCGAATGTCGTCGATCATCCGCTGCCGCAGCGGCGATACCTTCGGCGAGGATATGACCGTGGAAATGGAGGTCGTCATACGCAAAACTCCTGAGTGAGGTTGTTGGAACCTCGATCTCAGGACGGCGCACGCGGCGACGCCTTCATCGTTCTATCAACTGGTTACCGGCCTATCGCTCATGCGCCCGCCTCAGCGGGCTGTCGCGCAGCGACTTCGTGCATTGGCCCCTCTCGAAATCCCATCGACGGCAGATTTCGTATCATTGCGACAGCTGCCAAGCGATCCAAACCGATGAGGTTTTATGTTTCGCTGATCCGGTCCTTCATGGCTTGCTCCGCAGTTCTTTACCTAGTGAGGATCAGCGCTTGTGGTTGGCAACGCTGATCTTATCCTGTAGCGACTCGCCGCCTCTTAAGCGGTCGCTCCCCACGACTAAGCCGCTTGGCAGACGCGCTAGCGGCTAAAATTGAATAACCGACCACCAAGGTGCCGACTGCTATCGCCGGTCTAAGCGTTGGTCCGCAAGCGCTTAGACGTCTTGGACGCCGAGATCAGCGACGGAACGCTGCCAACGAGCGGGCCATCGCCGAGAATAAGGTCAATATGGCTCAGCTGCGGGGCGGTACGAAACCTAGCGCGAGCACATCCTGGCGGCATCAGAGGTGGCCGCTGTTGCCAAGCGCATAGCCGCTGGCAGGGGATGTCGCACAAAGTCTACTTGGCGCAGATCATCGAGCGGCAGTGACCGAGGAGGTCCCGGCCTCAGGTTCTACGGCGGAGCCAAATATCACTGACGGAGTGCGATTGGCCAAACGGACCCCGGAGCACTGGACACGTGCCGCGATGTTATGCATCTCTTGCTTGTGGACCGGCATGGAAAATTGACCCCTTAGCCGGGGGAATCGGCGTCCAAAACTGACCCCTTAACCCCGTGAGCTGAAGATGTCCCTTTGGTGTGCGTTCGCACTCGGGAGGGGCGAAGCGGG